>ERZ808277.28-NODE-28-length-111839-cov-5.176072_pt1 | contig 111839 bp, 74 predicted proteins | sample MGYA00521240_ERZ808277 | MGnify/ENA primary metagenome ERZ808277 (study PRJEB31516, sample SAMN03275599) | gut metagenome | biome: mammalia-associated habitat; material: feces | host: Papio cynocephalus | place: Kenya | collected 2012-07-17 ... | reverse complement strand
CACTCGTGCCAGTTGCATTACATCTTTGTCAATACGCACTTCTTCGGATGCTTACCTTCGTCGGATGCTTACGCCCCGTAACCGTCAGTCAAGGAATTATTGAAAGGAGAGGGTGGCAGAATCTGCCACCCTCTCCTTCTATATACTATAACAAAATCAGTTTGCTTTGGTGACCTTGATGTTGTCCAGGAAGAATCGTCCTGCTCCACCAACACTGTAATTGTACTCACCTGTGTATTTTTCATTATCGTCTGTCTTGAGGACGCGATTCATGACAATTACAAATCTAGTCTTGGATGTAGCTCCCAAAACCTTCACTGAAGAGTGAGTCCAGAAAATTTTCCCTTTTTCCTGAGTTTGTTCAAGAAGATTGCTATATTTTGTTCCATTCTCGAACTTACCGTCACCCTCGATGACAACAACCAACTTTGTGTTGTCAACAGTGCCGTCTCCCTGAAGCATGGACGCCCAGTCAAAGGAAACGTCAAGATTGACACTACCTGAGATTCTCATGGCAGGAAGACGCAGCGAGGTGTTGTTTCCTTTAGTCTTACTGAATTTCAGATAGTGTGGCTGAAGGTACATCAACTTCGCGGAAGGAAGCATATCCTCATAGCCTTTAGCCTTGAAAGCCTCAAGGAAAGATTTCTGCCAATCAGCACTTCCATAGACATTCGGTGCCTCGGTACCTCCTGCAAAGTTGTCAACAGTGTCACCAACCTTCTTGTTCTCGGCAGCAGTAGCATTATAAGCCTCAACGAACGGTTTTACCCAACTGAAATCATCCTCGAAGTAAACCCTTGGAACGCGTCCACCATTACCAGACTGAATCATCGGCTGAGAGTACTCATCTTTCACGTCTGTAATTGAAAGACGAGCCGATCCACCGTTTCGGGTAGTCAGTTTGCCTTTGCCGTTAGCCTGCCAGTTGGCTGCGCAAACAAAACGGAACTCATGGATCTCGGTGTTGTTCTGATAGGTGACCGTGGTGTTAACGGACACATTGGTGCTGCCGTCCGCATTCATCGCATGTGTGTAGGTGATTGTCTCACCCGGCTCATTGGTGGTTAGAGGAGTTCCTGCTACTCTCCACTCATCACCATCCTTATACTCAAGTCTCCAGTGCTTATGTCCTGTACCTGAAGTTCTGGTCTCGAATGAAATGGTGACAACATCCCCAGCCTTTGCCGGAGCATTGCTGCAGAAATACCAATAGTCGCCCGGCCAAGGTCCGGTCACACGAGGGTTATTGCCGCTTACGTCAAGCTTATACTTCTTGTTTGCGTCAGTGTTGGCCAGATCATAAGGGACATACTGAATGTAACCATCATTCTCAACAGGCATGACCTTTCCATTTTCAGGGAATGTCTTTGAGAAATTGATGTTATCGCCAAGATGCCAGATGACAGGAAGATAGCCCGTGCCACGCGTATAAGCGCCCTGAGTCACGGTCACCACAGACTGAATGTTCTTCTCTGAATTAAAGAATGTGATGTGGCCGACACGAGGGTTGGAAGCTTTATTCGCTGCGACATTTACGAGGACATCAGTCCATGCCACCAAAGCCTTGGTCTGAGGAACAATCGTAAGCCAATCAACGTCAGAGGCACTTTCAAACTCCACATTGGACTGAACGGTCATCTTAAGGGTATTCTCGTCAGCCACAGCTGTCATGGCATTACCGGTCGAGACGCTGATGAATGAGTCAAGTTCCTGGCCGGCGGCTGATTGAACAATATGGATGTTCTTTCTTGTGTCAGCAGATGCCAAGGTGATCACCGCATGACGAAGTTTTGAGCTTGTACTCGGCTCACATGTAACCTTGACTGTTGTCTCTTCACCGGCGGCTCCCTCCATGACATCAAGAGAGAACCAATCCGAGTCCGCACCTTTGGACAAAGTCCATGGGTTATCCGACTCAATTTTAAGTTCATGCGCCTTTGCGGGAGTCCCGTCAAATGTAATCACCTCGTCAGAAACACTGACTTTGGCGTAAACCGGGTCTGAATACGGGATGTCAGAGTCAGATATCTTGATGTTGTCCAGATGCCAACGCTGCTGATCCGGGGTCACTGAAGCATATTCAGCAGGACGGATAATGAAACGTGTGGTGTTGTTGACACCTTTCGCCATAACCGTGGCATGCTGCCACTCAATGTGTCCTTTCTCCTGAGTTGTGATGAACGGATCACTGATCTGAGTGCCATTGTCGAATGTGCCTTTGCCGGTAAGTTCCACTACAATCTGAACCTTGTCAATGTTACCGCTTCCCGTCATGTGAGCGGCCCAGTCAAAATCAAGGTCAACGTTGATGAGTTCATCGCCCTTGAAATCCTGCTTAGGCAGCATCATGCCATTATTGTTATTTACGGTAGCAGTACTTGTCTTACCGAATTTCCAATAATATTTTTGAGCATAGATGACTTTATTATCAGGATTGAGATCCTCATAGCCCCTGTCAAGCAACGCTTTGAGCAGAGGATCAAGTGCCCCATTGCTCCTAAGGTTCGGAGCTTCGGCTCCAGCATTGTTTTCCCCGATAGAGTCACCCACCTTGACACCAGACGCATCAATGTATGACTTCATCCAAGAGAAGTCATCGTAGAAGTAAGCCTTAAGGTTGTCGTTGATGCCATTATCCTGTACATCTGTCACGGCAAGTGTGACCGTTCCGTCAGCAAGACCAAGGAAATAAGCCTTGACAGAGATGTTGTGCATATTCACAGCGCCAAGATCAACTCCACCTTCCCTGGTGTCCAAAAGAGTTATGGCTACAGGGACAGACTGCTCAAATTTAAGATCAAGGCCAAGCAGACCGGCATCAACTGAAACATAGTTGACTGAGCCAGCCTTGGAAGGGTCAAGATTGGAAAGAAGGTCTATCGGTTCCGGATATACCACTTCACTATTCGACTTCACGGTGACATCACCTCCCACAAGTGAAGGATTCCCATAAAGGGTAACTTTTTCACCGGCAAGTGAGACTTTGTCGCCTATAGCGACATCCTCCTTATAAGAAACGAAGATTGAAGCGCTGGCATCTGTAGCGACAAAGCCGTCAGATGTCAAAGCAACCACCTGTGCCTCAGCAACCTTTGCATATTGACCATCCTGAAGCTCGAATATCTTGGCGATTGGCATCTCCTCAACACCAAGATAGTTGTCACCTTTCTGGTAAACGATGGAACGGATTGAATATCCGCGGTTGTTTGCAATGGTGATTGTTCCCTCGCGGGGAGCGTCCATCGCACCGTTCTTGACATTGTCCGTGACACTTACGGTCACATCAACAGTATTTGAACCTGACATAGGATCCACAGTGATCCAGTCTGCGTCCACATCTACAAACCAAGACTCGTCCGAGGCGATAGTCAAGGTTTGAGGCTCCGCTCCAATCGCTTCGAAAGTCAAGCTTGACTCCGAAAGAAGGGCACTTGGCTTCACAAGTTCATCCTGGTCACAACCTACCATCGGCAATGCGATAAGAGCGGCTGTGCAGAGTCTAAATATATTCTTAAATAATTTCATAATCTCAAAGTTTGTTCAACCCGTTAGTTGTTTCCATTATCAGTGTCCTCGCCGGTTGAGCCACCTGAAGTTAGACCGTCATTCCAGCCAGGGTTCTGGGTAAGGTTCATGTTCAGCTGCCTGTCACCGACAGGAATAGGATACAAGTAATCTCTAGCCTCATCAAAGACACGGTTATATTTGCGATGATATTCCATAAAGCCATGATCCTGATCGCTGAGGACCACGCCATTGGAATAGCTGACATAATTATCATCAATCATGATTTCCTGAATCTGGAAATAAGAGACAGAGGTACCATATTTTTTTTCCGCCTCAGGATCCACATTTGATGTCTTGTACAGATAGACATCCGGTTTTCCGTCACCTGTAAGGTCGTAAGCGCCGGGCGCCGGGAAGTAAATGCCACGAAGAGGCTGAGTGTAGCACTGACCTTCCTTCCACCTTCTGATGTCGTCCCAACGGCTGCTGAACTCAATGCAAAGCTCGATTGTCCTCTCACGGCGTACTTCAAGAATCTGAGCCATATTGGCAGGATTGACTTGCTTCAGGTTCAGATAACCATAATCGTCTGAGACTAAGAATGGATCAACCGTAAGGCCGTCAAGCTTGAGATGAGGCATCCCGGCTCTGTCGCGAAGCAGATTGACAGACCTGTCAACGTCATCCTGAGACAGAATATTAAGTTCTGCCTTGGCCTCAGCAAAAATCAGGTAAGCCTCCGCGAGACGATAGACAGGAAGGTCGTTATAGGACATATCGGCCCTTTGGGCTGTAGGAATCGACTCATCCATCACATACTTGTCTATCTGGAAACCAGAGGCCGTGCCTTCCTTAAGGTTAGGGCCGTACGAAATGCCACCGTTTGTGGTTGTCCTGACATATGAAGGCAATCTCACGATCTTTCCGAGACGCGGGTCTCTGTCCTTCATCTCGTCTACAAACGTCATGGTCTCCCAACCATCCTTCTCAGAAAAACGGGATCCGTCCTTCATAAGGAAACTGTCAACGAACTTCTTGGAGAACCCGGCGCCTCTTTCAATGGCGTACTGAGTCCCGTTGTGATACCGTCCGATAGACTGGTCAAACTTGACGGCAAGAATGAACTCGTTCACATCCGCGTTCTCTTCTCTGAAAAGAGTTCCATAGTCTGGGGCAAGCTTGTAAACGCCACAGTTCATTACCTTCTCAGCGGCCTCGTAGGCAAGTTTAAGATAATCATCAGCAGATCTGCCGTCGGAATATGAGATGTTGTGATACTTGCGGTAGGTTCCCTCAAAGAGGCAGAACTGAGCCTTGAGCATATAAGCGGCCCACTTGTTCACGCGATAAGTGCTGACAGCCGAAGGAAGATTCTCTATCGCTTCATCAATATCCTCAATCATGTGGGACATGACAAGTTCTCTGGTATCGCGAGGTTTATACAAATCCTCATCGGTGGATCCCAGTTCCTTATCGTACCAAGGTACGTCGCCGAAAGTCTTCACTTTCTCAAAATAGAATTTCGCCCGGAAGAACTTTGCCAAGGCAGTGTACTGTCTTACCACAGCCTCATCGTCGCATTTGTCCATGTTGCCGAGCATAGTATTGATCTTGCGAAGAACTTTCCAGCTCCACCCCCCGGTTCCTTCACCGGTAGGAACAGTACGAGTGTAGCCCATCAGTTCATCCGCCAAAGCGCCTTTTGTGAAGACGAGATCGGACACATCATCATAAGGAGTATTGGCAAACAAACTGGCATAGAATGAGTTGGAGAACAATTTCATATCGTTCTCGTTGCGGAAGTAATTCTCCGGCGCAAGTTTTGACTGTGGTGTCTTGTCAAGGAAATCACAAGATGTGACAGTCAAGGCAAGGATCAATATAGGTAAAAAATATTTTTTCATATTCATAATTTCTCCCTTATTAGAAAGTGATGTCTACACCGAACATAAGAGTTTTCTGCCAAGGATACGCAGCGGCGTCAGACGCGTCAGAGTTCTTGTACACTCCGTTTCCGTCAACATCTGTCTTACGACGGTATGCGGACTCCGGATCAAGATATTTAGTATGTTTCTTGATAGGTGACCAGTATGCGAGATTCTCGCCTGAGAAATAGAAACGAACCTTATCAACATGGATCAGTTGGGTCAATTTTTTAGGAACAGTGTAACCCACAGTCAGGTTCTTGAATCTCAGGTATCTGATGTTCTGAAGGTAACGACTGTTGATAAGCTTAAGCTCACCACCGGTTGAAGAATAACCTCTTGCCCTTGGGAAATAAGCGTCCGGATTCTCCTCTGTCCAGACATTCTGCATGAAATCACGTGGTTGGAAAGTCGTCACGTAAGGATACGAGTAAGGTCCCCAGAAGGAAATGTTCATTCCAGCCGGATACCAGTAATGATTGCCTGTCCCTTGGAAGAAAGCTGAAATGTCAAATCCTTTCCAATCGAAAGCGACATTGAGTCCGTACATCAAACTAGGAAGCTGATTTCCCAGAATCTTACGATCGCCAGGGTCTGCCACTGTATTGCTGCCATAAGAAAGCTGATTGATTCCGTTAGGTCCGCTCTGGTCGTTGTCCAGATCCACATAACGAAGATCACCGGCAAGGAAACCTCCCCTCATTCGTCCGTTGCCAATCAATGTAAGAGCGTCCAAAACGTTATTCTGATAATCCTGCGCTTCTTCGTCCGTGGCGAACAAACCATCAACAACGAATCCCCAAAGTTCACCTATTCTCTGCCCCACATAGTAGTCGTTAAGGCGCTTGTCCGGATTGTTGGCGTATCTTGTTATGTGAGAGACATAGTCACTGAGAGATCCCCTGACACTGTAATTGAAGGTGCTTCCGGCAAGTTTGAAAGAATCCCTCCATCCGAGTGAAATCTCATAACCTTTGGTACGAAGGTCGGCAGAATTCTCCTTAGGGGCGGTCTCGCCGTAAACGCTTGGAAGAGCGTTGCCCTTGACCAGCATGTTCTTGGTATCCCTTATGTAAGCCTCCGCCGTGAAGTCAAGCCTGCTTCTAAACATCGAGACATCCACACCGACATTGTACTGCTGTGATGTTTCCCAAGTAAGGGAGCTGGAGTTAGGGGCGGAAATGTCAGCTTTTGTCGCCTTTGACGTGCCCTCTCCGAAAGTGTAGCTCATATTGGACAACGAGATGGTACGCATGTAGGCAAAGTCAGACACGTTCTGGTTGCCAAGCGAGCCGAATGAAGCGCGGACCTTAAGATTGTTCACCTTGTCCTTAAAAGGCTCAAAGAACGGTTCCTCAGAAACACGCCATCCCGCCGAAGCAGAAGGGAAGAATCCCCAACGATGCCCTTTGGCAAAACGGGACGTTCCATCATAGCGGCCGGAAGCCTCGAAAAGATAACGTCCTTTGTAATCATAGTTAAGACGACCGAAGAATCCCATAAGGGCATATTCACTCTGTCCTCCCTCCAACTCAATGATTTTAGCGCCGCTCGCGTCCGGAATGACAAGAGCGAAATCGTTGAGATACTCATCTGACAGATTCTTACCAGTTTCCTTAACGTTCTTGTAGTGATAGGTCTCAAAATTGAAACCACCCATCACCTTGAGATTGTGAGCATCATTGAATATGTTTTCGTATGTGCCGAAAACGTTGCCTGACAAGTATTCGTAATTTCTGTTGCGTTCAACCAACTTGTCTTCGCCGATACCGGTAGAATATACTCCGGTCACGCCCGGACGGATTCCATAAGGGACATTGGTCTGGCGATGCATCTCATCGCGTCTGACTATCCTATAAGTGAAATTAGCCGTAACGTTGAACTGCTTTATCGGAGTGAACACAAGCTCTGACGTGTTTGTGAAGTTGAACTTCTTGTCATAGTTCTTATGCTTACCCATGGCAAAAATGATATGCCGACCGTTCGCCACATTATATTTTGTGTTGATCATCGGGTTCGCATACAATCCTGTCCCGTCTGGATTGAACAGTGGCAGTGAAGCAGGATTATGACGAAGGTTGCGGTAAACATCCTGAATGTCATCTCCTCCAATCCAAGAGTACTTCGAAGAATAGAACGATGTGTTGTTAGAGAACCTGAGCACCTTATTCAGTTTCGCATCGATCTTGGCCCTGAGGTTGTACTTTTTGAACACATCAGGCTCGGTGGCTTTCATGATACCTGTCTGACGGTCATATCCACCAGAGACAAAATACTTGACATTCTTGCTTCCTCCGCTGATGGATACATTCTGCTGCTGAACAGGATGTTCGTCCCTGAACATTTCGTGATACCAGTCAGTGTTGCAGTAATAAACCCACTGTTCCTGTCCTCCGCGGACGTCTTTTATTACCCACGGACGATCAGGATTCTCTGTCTTGTCGTTCACACGGGCAAGGAGCTGAAGCATATCAGCATCTGTGTAGTGGGTGTAATTGCTTCCCTCTGAAGCGCTCCAGAATTTGTCAAGGGTATATACAGACCAGTACCCCCTGCTCTCATAGTTGGTGGAAGTGGTTGGTTCCTCCCATCCCCAGCGACCATTGTAGCGTATTGTGGCCTTGCCGTCCTCATTCGAGCCATTCTTGGTCGTGACAAGAATCACACCGTAGGCGGCACGGGCACCATATACGGCAGCGGCGGCGGCGTCCTTGATGACAGAAATGCTCTCAACGTCATTCGGGTTGACATCCTCAAGATCGCCCAAAGCGCCATCTATCATCACAATAGGGTCGGCGCCATTGATGGAGGTGAATCCACGGATGTTCAGCTTGCCAGTACTTCCAGGGTTTCCAGACTGAGTTGTGATGTTAAGTCCCGGAACGGAACCCTGAAGCATGGTGACAAGATTGTGAGCCGAACGGTCCTTAAGTTCCTTGTCACCAACGACTGATATAGCACCGGTCAGGTTCACCTTTTTCTGTGTACCGTAACCGACGACAACGGTCTCGTCAAGCATCATGTTGTCCTCTTCCAAGACGATAGTGACAGATGCCTGTGTAGAAGGGACGGACACTTTCTTTGTGGTGTAGCCGAGGGATGACACTTCCAAAGTGACATTCCCGGCCGGCACCTTCAACGAGAAAGATCCGTTTTCGGTGGTCATTGTACCGTTGCTCGTTCCGTCAACGAGAACCGCGACCCCGACAAGAGGTTGCTGCGAAGCGTCGAGAACCTTTCCCGACACCTCTCTCTGATTCTGGGCGAAGGCAACCGTTAGGCAAGCCAGCATCAGCGCCAGAGAGACAGCAAATGATTTTATTACTCTCATAAGGATGAAAATTTGGTTTGTATAAATTATAATTTGACAAATGATTTTTAGCCGGTTTTGCTATCTCTTGGCGAAATCCTCAATCTTGAACGCCTTCGGACGAACCATCTTTTCCGTGTAGACGTTTCCGAACTCGTCTGTCACCTTGATGTTGAGATCAGTGTCGGTGTCCGGAGCCTTCACCTTGAAGAAATGATGCCACAACTCTGTGGTGAAGCTTGGACGTGACGTCAGGCCGGCATTGTTGTACCTCTTCGCGGAAAGAGCCGCGATGTGGAGCGGGTCATAGGCCGACGTTCTCACCCAGGTGAGTTCCTTGCCGCTCTCATCCGTCACACTCAAGGACCATTTGGAATTCCAGTTCCAGATGTTGATCAGAACCTCGTTCTTCTCACTGCTAGGGTAAGCCTTCACATATTTCCCGAAACCTTTGTCTGTCAGTTCGACATTGTTGGTAGGCATATTGGGGACGTCTTTCTCGTAAGAGAAACTTACCTGATTGAGGTCGTATGACCTGAACTGGTAGCTCTCGTCCCAGGCGGTAGCCTTATACTTCCATTTGATGTCGGTACCGTCAATGTCCCAGATGCTGTAACCCGCAGGAGATCCGTCAGTACCGACATATACTCCGGCGGTCAGGTTTCCGGACCACCACCATGATCCGCAGACGGATCCGGCGTTGTGCTCGCGGCAATTCTCGGCGGACAGCTTGACAGCCTCCGCAGGATTCACATTGAATATCACATGAGTGTGCCCTGTAACGAAATTGACATTATAGCCACTCAACGCAGCCAACAATGTCCTGGTGTTGGACTCAGAATGATCGATTTTGAAGATGTTTCCGGAGACAGGATAGAATATCTGTGCATGAGTGGTGATGATCAAAGGCGTGGACTTGTCCACATATTCAAGATCTTTCTTCAGCCACTCGATCTGCTCTGGCGCCAGGCTCTTTGAATATTTGCGGCTCTCCGTTCCGTCGTATTTCGAGCAATCGATATCATCAAGGACAATGTAATGAATCTTGCCGATGTTGAATGAATAAAATGAAGGGCCGAGATTTTTCACATATTCGGCAGCGGCCAGAAAGTCTGCGTCAGGAGCAGCTATCTTGAAATCGTTGTCATGGTTTCCCATGGTGTGGAAAATCTGCAGTCCCTTGATGTCACGGTTTATCTCATCCAGATATTCAGGAAAACTGAACTTGTTCCTGTACCAGTAAAGGTCCCATGTCATGTCTCCCAGTGTCATTCCATACATCTTCTCGGAACCGTGAGCCTGCATATACTTCGTCAAGTCACTCGCGAACACTCTGAACTGAGCCTTGTCACTTGTCCTGTTGGCTAGATGCATGTCTCCGAAGAAGAACATCTTGTACTTGGTCTGGTCGCCAACCTTGGTCAAAGAGAAGTCTTTCTGCTCCACCTGCGAGGCCTTCCCGGAAAGATAAGAATAGAACAGCGGCAGAACACCTTGTGACGGAACTTCATAACCACTCGGAACGGAGATGAACACATAGCCCCACTTCTTGGCTGATTTAAGCTGGTATATTCCTTTGGCATTTGTCTTGGTGACCTGAATTCCGTCAGAAACGACCACATCTGCCACTCCGACACCATCGCACAACACGTTCCCCCATACGGTTGTCCCCTTGTCTGGAGTGAAATCAGGATCGGTGGTCGATTTGATTGTCAAAGTTGTCTCACCGAAAGACTTTTTCTTTTGCCCACGGCGGATGGATACTTCATACTTACCGCTTGTAAGGTTCTGGGGAATCCTCACATTGAACTCCTTGGCGGAAACACTCTCGATTGTACATGCGAATTTGCCGAAAAGGAAATCATCAGTCTGCAACGGGGATTTCTCTTGAAGCACACGGAATCTGACCAGACCTGACGGCTCGGCCTCAATCTGGCTTGGCAAGGAAAACAGAATCTCCGACACATCTGACACGCCGTCATCATCCTTGCCGGTCTTGTCGCATTGAACCAGCGACCCCAAACAGACAATGACAGCTATGACAAACGACAAAGTTCTGTAATAGAAGCTTTTTCTCATAAATAATATCTCAATTTAACTAAACTGGCTGTTTAACAAAAATGTCTAAGCGTTGGATTTCGCCAGATTTCTCTCGCTCTTGATGAGAAGGGCGCAAAGGAACACACCGATCAAGGCGCCGACGGCGACGGAGAGCATGGCGGTGTCCCAAGAGGAGCCTACGGCGATTCCGCCGACAAGAATCTTGGAGCAGACTGCGTCTCCGAGGAGGTAACCGAACAGACCTACGAAACCGGCGGCGGTTCCGGCGGCGTTCTTAGGCACGAGGTTCAGGGCCTGGACTCCGGTCAGGGCCACAGGACCGTAGATGAAGAAGCCGATAAGGCACAAGGCTATGTAGATCATAGTCTTCTTGAAAGCCGGAGAAGCGCATTCGGCGACCATACCGGAGCCGACCATCCAATAGAGCAATACTCCGAGCAGACAGAAGAACATGCAGATCACGTTCATCGGGGCGCAGCGGCCTTTGAATATCTTGGATGTGGCCCAGCCGCAGGCAAGCGTGCCGACAGCGCCAACTATGTTGTGCACGGAGAATGCCACCTTGCTCTCGGCGGCGGTCATGATGGACTTTTCCTGAAGATAGGTCGGAGCCCAGTCACCGATGCCGTAGCGGACCATATAGACGGCCACATTGGAGATGGCGACGATCCACAGAAGCTTGTTCTTGAACACATAGTCCACAAACAGGGTCTTGAACGGAAGTTTCTCGTCAGCGGAGCCCTTGGACTTGATTCCGGACCAGTCCTTTCTCCAATCCTGAACTGATGGGAGGCCACAAGACTCAGGCGTGTCACGGATGGCCCACCAGCAGAAGATCGCGATAAGAAGAGCCACGACGGCAGGGAATATGAAGTCTCCCCTCCAGCTCTGCGCCACGCCGCAAGCGTCAAAAATCATCACTCCGGCGATGGCGAGGAAGCCAAGCGAGAAACTTCCGATGGTGTGGGAGACATTCCACACGCTCATCTTGAAGCTTCGTTCGTTCTGGCTGAACCAATGCGCCATGATTCTGCCGCAAGGAGGCCATCCGAAGCCGCTCAACCAGCCGACCACAAGCATGAGTGTGAATATGATGGCGGTGTTCACCGCTGTGTTCGCTCCAAAAGGAATCACACCGGTGAGGATCATCGTCAGAGCCGAGAGCACAAGGCCGACGCAAAGGAATTTTCTTGCGTCAGACCTGTCGGAAACACTTCCCATGATGAATTTGGAGAAGGCGTAGGCAATGGATACCGCAGACATCGCAAGTCCGGCTTTACCGGCGTCAATGATTCCGTCATGGATCATGTCCGGAGCCGCGAGCGATAGATTTTTGCGTACAAGGTAATAGGCCGCATAGCCGAAAAATGCACCCAGAAAGACCTTGGTACGCATTGCCTTATAGGTTTTGTCCACCTTGTCCTCTGCCAAGGGTTTTCCCGCCTTTGGCGGGTCAAGAAAACGTGACATAAATATTTTTCTTTTAATATTATAACATTTTAATCTTACAAATTTATCCATTTTAGTCATAAAAGCAAAATTATTGTTTGCCATCTCGACAGGGGCAGAGTCAAATGACAGAAATTTGAATAAAGTTCCAAAAGCATTATCTTTGCCCGGCGATTTCGCGGCAGCCAAGAAGCAAATGGTTCTTTGGGCAGACGCAAAATAAGCAGACAATCCATAGTGTTGTCATGCCTTATCAAATCGCGGCATCAGGATAACCGGTCAATATGAATATAAAATGAAAGAATACAACTACGTTTCCGCTGACGAGGCGGTCAAGGCCATAAAGTCGGGCGATCATATTCATTTAAGCAGTGTGGCGAGCGTGCCGCACATTTTGATTGACGCGCTTGTGCGCAGGGCAGATGCCGGAGAGGTCGAGGATCTGCATTTCCACCACTTCCACACCGAAGGGCCGGCTCCATATTCAGATCCAAAATATTCAGGAATCTTCTTTGAGCAGGGGTTCTTTATCGGCCCGAATGTGCGCCCTAACGTGAATTCTGGGTACGCTGACTATGTGCCGGTGCATCTTGGTGAGTCTCAGAAACTTTACCGCAGTGGAGCGATCAAACTTGGTGCCGCCTTGGTCCAGGTGTCGCTTCCGGACGAGAATGGGATGGTGTCGCTGGGAACTTCGGTTGACTGCTCATTGGCTGCCATCGAGACCGCAAGGGTGAAGATCGCTGTGGTGAACCCTCATGTGCCCTTTGCCTACGGGGATTTGGTTTCGCTGGATGTTTTCGACTACCTTGTCAAGGATGACACACCGCTGGTTTCCAAGGATTTCGCTGAACCGACTCCGACCGAGGTTCTTATCGGGAAGAACTGCGCGGAACTCGTGCCTGACGGAGCCTGCATCCAGATGGGAATCGGGGCACTGCCTAATGCGCTAGCGGCACAACTCATTGACCACAAAAACCTTGGCGTACACACTGAGATGTTTGCGGACGGGGTTCTCGGCCTTATCAAGAAAGGTGTCGTGAACGGTGCCAACAAGAAAATCGACAAGGGCAAGATCGTGGCTTCGTTCCTGCTGGGATCTCAGGAGGTATATTCATTCATCGATCATAATCCTGACGTGCTGATGAAGGATATAAAGTACGTCAACGACCCTTGGGTCATCTGCCAGAACCCTTGCATGATGGCTATCAACTCCGCCACAGAGGTCGATCTGACCGGGCAGATCTGCGCTGACTCGATCGGAACGAGGATATTCTCAGGCACCGGTGGCCAGCTGGATTTCGTGAAGGGAGCCTCGATGTCAGAGGGTGGAGTGTCGATGACGGCGTTCGCTTCACGCACCAACAAGGGGAAGGCGAAGATTGTCCCTTTCCTGTACCCAGGAGCAGGAGTTGTCACCCCGCGCGCTGACGCTCATTGGATTGTCACTGAATATGGTGCCGTGAATCTGTACGGCAAGTCGCTCCAGGAGCGCGCCAAGCTTCTCATCAGCATCGCGCATCCGGATGACCGCGAGATGCTGGACAGGGCTTCGTTCGAGAGATTCGGGCCGCACTGGCATGTGGTGAAGATCTGATTAGGTCACTGAGCCTGTCGAAGTGACCTCCATGAAAGAACCGGAATAAGGAAACTTAAGAGACAAGCCACAATCCAGAACACGGAGACAGGAGCGAAATCGAACTCGTTCTCCCCTATCATGATACCGCTGACGATGTTTTGTACACCGGCGGCGGCATAACTTGCCAGACCGACCATCCCAAGGGCAGCTCCGGTGGCCTTGCGAGGTACTATGTCAAGTGCCATCAGGCCGGCCACAGTGCAATAGACCACACCGATAGCCAGACTGAACACCGACACATAGACGATGTTCAATGAATATCCCCCACCGGTGAAAAGGAATGCTCCGAGCGACAGCAGGCAAAGCAGTCCGGAGATCAGCACAGGAATGAAACGGTTCCCTTTGAAAACCCGGTCGGAAAGCCAGCCTGCCAGCACGGTTCCGGCTATTCCAAAAGCCTCGGAGAACGCTATGATCTGTGTCGCTCCGGCAAGAGAAAAGCCCTTGCTTTTCTGGAGGAAAAGCACTCCCCACTCGCTGACAGCGTGCTGGGTGATGTACACGAAGGCGCTCGAAAGGGCGATTATCCATATTCCCGGATGACGGACCACCATTTTCTGAAGTTCCTTGATCGGCATGGAGTCCGTCTTCTGAGGTTTCTCTCCAGTCAACGTCTGCACCGAAGGAAGGCCACGGCTTTCCGGTGTGTCAGAGACCATCAGCAGGATCATCACCGAACCGAGCACTCCGGCCACAGCGGAGAAGATGAAGCCATATTCCCATCCAGCCCAGCCGACAATCAGCCCTAAAGCGAATACTGACAATGACTTACCCAAATAAGGCGTAGCACTGAAGATGCTGTAATATGTTCCTCTGCGTTCTAGCGGAAACCATCGTGAGAGGCTGATGACACCTGGAGGAGCGCCCATCGACTGACAGAAACCGTTGACTCCCCAGATGACAGCGAACACAATGAACAGCAGCATCGTGGATGTGCCGGCCCAACCTTGGAGCAACCCAAGAACTCCCATCAGAAGATTGACCACGGTTGAGATCAGAAGTCCGGTGGCCATGAAGCGACGCACGTTGCAATAGTCCGCGATGAACCCGTTGGCGAACTTCCCGAAAGCATAGACGAAATAAAACGCTGAGCCGATGATTCCAAGTTGCGCGGCTGTGAATATTCCCCCGTCGATCAACGGCTGCTTCACAACGCTCATAGCCATCCTGCAGACGTAGTAGAGAGCATAAGCCCCCGTCACGCCCCAGATCGTGCGGCTCCGCAGACGCCTGTACTCCCCTTCCACCCTCTCCGGAGCGACCTTGTCCTCCGCTGGCTTCGAGATCCTATAGAATGAATATAGACTCATAATATTCAGAGACTATTTTGATCCGCTTCCCGGAAGTTTTTCGTTTTTAATATAGCATCCCCAACAAATCAAAAACAGTCATTCAACCTTACAAACCTCAGATCCGCAGAAATATTCACGGCCCCTAGGTATGCAGTGCAAAAGTAGCAAATTTATGGCAACAAGTAAAGTTTATTTTGCGTGGCAGGCAACAGCCTGATTATCAAAGATTTTAACCACATTCTCTGTACGACTTCAGCGACCAGAAGGAGTCATTATTCATCTCACTGTCACATAGTTAAGTGCCACGGCTTTCCTATTCACCTTTTATTGATTAAGAGAGCAGACTCTCCAGCCGTCAATTGTTCCGGTTTTTGAAGAAAAATCGCAGCCAATCAAGTGGATGCGTTTCAGACACGCTTCATATTCACGAGCATAGCCTTTATCCTTGATTTGGTCGAAACTTTGTATTCCTATAGGATACTTCATATAGCATTCAATTTGGTTTCACCCATAAAATTACAAAAAAAAGCATTCATATAGTTCTATGAATCATACCTATTCAGGAAACCAGCTAAAAATTACCAAAAACCGAGGAAAATGTTCTATTTTTGTTCTTTGTGCGCTCCCTTAGGGTAATGAGGGGCCTTGACAAATAACGCGGAACGATAAAATCAACGAATATGAAAAAGACTTTTGCAATCTTGATGCTGTCACTCTCGGTGGTGATGGTTTACGCACAGAAGAATCAGGTGAAGTACAACTTCACTGAGGCGTCGGATCTGACTATGGTCGGGAAGCTGATGACTGACACGCCTAACCCTTACCATAGGGTTGACACGGTGAGATTCAAGGGGTTCACGGCAGGAGAGAACAAGCAGGTCAGGATGTCCGCCGGCCTTGCGGTGGCGTTCAGAACCGATTCAAAGACGATCACGGTGAAGACCAAGTACCTTGACAGGGGGTTCCCTACCAACACCGGAGGACTAGCTGCGAGAGGCTACGATCTTTACATAAAGAAGGACGGGAAATGGCTTTGGGCAGCCTCCAAGGTGACACACGACCAGAAGCCGGACGACAATGTCGTGCTTATCGGCAATCTGGATGGTTCTATGCACGAGTGTTTGATGTACCTGCCTATCCTCAGCGAAGAGAAGTCCATCCAGATAGGTGCCGAAGATGGTTCTACGATCGAGGCGATTGAAAACCCGTTCCGTCACAGGATCGGGATATTCGGATCCAGCTTCACGCATGGAATCAGCACTTCCAGAGCGGGGATGTCCTACCCTGACCAGATTTCCAGAATGACCGGACTCCAGTTTCTGAGCCTTGGATGCAGCGGCAACTGCAAGCTCCAGTCATATTTCGCGGATGTTCTTTGCGCCGCACAGGTGGACGCATTCGTGTTCGACTCGTTCTCGAACCCGACTCCGGAGCAGATTGAAGAGAGGCTTTTCCCGTTCATCGAGAAAGTGCAGGCGGCTCATCCGGGAATTCCGCTGATCTTCCAGAAGACCATCTATAGGGAGAGCCGCAACTTCAACACAAGCAGCGACAGGAACGAGGGACGCAGAATGGAAGTGGTTGACAGCCTTATGAATATAGCGGTGAAGAAATATGCAGATGTCTATTTCGTGACCGCGACTTGCGCCACAGCGTCTGACCATGAGACTTCCGTGGACGGAACTCACCCGTCGGATTACGGCTACACTCTTTGGGCTGAGTCGATCAGGAAGCCTATCGTCAAGATTTTGCGCAAGTACGGAATCAAATAATCACATCGGTTGCTGAGCCTGTCGAAGCAACTCTTTGTGTCGCTTGGATGCTTCGGCAAGATCAGCGGCACGATTCTTACGGTCACTTCGACAAGCTCAGTGACCGAGAAATAAGGCTCAGCGAGCTGGACGTGAATATTCATTGGTAATTAACATAATAGATAAATGGCGAATCTGAAGTCATTGGCCAAGGACACTGCGATCTACGGCCTGAGCAGCATCATTGGGAGGTTCCTCAATTACCTTCTCGTCCCGCTTTACACCCATGTCATAGCCTCGTCAAGCGGAGACTACGGAGTCGTGACGAATCTGTACGCCTACACGGCCCTGCTGCTGGTGATCCTGACCTATGGGATGGAGACAACTTTCTTCCGGTTTGCCAACAAAGAGGGAGAGAATCCGGACAAGGTATATTCAACTATCCTGACATCGGTGCTTACGACTTCGGTGCTGTTCGTCGGGATTGTTTTGCTTTTCATAAGTCCGATATCCTCGGCTCTGGGCTATGCGGACCATCCATCCTATGTCTGGGCGATGGCCGCCACGGTGGCGATAGACGCTTTCCAATGCATTCCGTTCTCTTACCTTAGGTACAAAAAGCGTCCGCTTAAATTCGCCGCCTTGAAACTGCTCTTCATCGGACTGAACATATTCATGAATCTCGCTTACTTTGTGATTCTGCCGAAATTGGGAGCGAATCCGTTCGGGATTTACGACAGCGGGCTTGACGTGGGCTACGTGTTCTACATCAACCTGTTCTGCACGGCTACGATCACGCTTTTCTTCTGGAAGGAACTGCGCGGATTCAAGTTCGGATTCAATGGAAAACTGCTGAAAAGGATGCTTGGCTACAGCTGGCCGATTCTTGTGCTTGGCATAGCCGGAATCCTCAACCAAAGCGGCTCCCAGATCATATTCCCGTTCATCTACGGGGAAGGTTCATCCGTTCCGCTTGGCATCTACGGGGCCAGCATCAAGATCGCAATGATCATGGCGATGATCACCCAGGCCTTCCGCTACGCCTACGAACCGTTCGTGTTCGGCAGCGCTACTGACAAAAACAGCAAGGAGATGTACGCCAAGGCGATGAAGTACTTCATAATATTCACCCTTCTCGCCTTCCTCTGCGTCATAGGGTACATGAATATCCTTAAATACATCATAGGCCGCAGCTATTGGGAAGGCCTGAAGGTCGTTCCGATCGTGATGGCCGCTGAGATCATGATGGGGATCTACTTCAACCTCTCTTTCTGGTACAAGCTTACAGACCAGACACTTTGGGGGGCGTTGTTCTCCGGGATCGGATGCCTTGTCCTCTTTGGCGTGAACATCCTGTTCATTCCTAAGTTCAGCTACATGGCGTGCGCATGGGCCGGATTCGCCGGCTACGGTGTCGCTATGGTTCTGTCCTACATAGTCGGTCAGAAGAAATACCCGATCATGTATCCTCTTAAGGACATCGCACTGTACGTTGGTCTTGCCGTAATCTTGTTCGCTTGCATGTCCGGTGCCAACGCTCATCTCGGCTCATGGACAGCCATCGCGCTCAACACCTTCATGATCCTGACCTTCTGCGCCGTGATCATCAAACGTGACTTTCCACTCTCCTCCCTCCCGGTTGTCGGGAAATATTTCAGGAAACGCTAATCATTTACGGGATTGTGAACATTAGGCTTGCGCTTGATCCATCAGGCAACACTTTCGGCCATTTTTGATTCCCAAGAGTGCTTGATACTCTCTTGGGGGAACGTTTTATCCACCTTTCGTCTCCCAAGGGTGCAGCCAGGCTACTGGATAGGGGCGAGGATGGATTTGCGGTAACAGAAGGTCTGATAGAGAGAGCGGTAGATGAGGTGGGAGAAGTAGGCGGCAAAGAGAAGATGGGCCGCGGCAAAGCCGGTTAAGCGGAACAGGAATATTCCTGAAAACCAGATTGCAAAGAAAGCGATGACGCATCCGAGGTTGGAGTCGCGCATGGCTTTGGTGGCGGTGGCACCGGTGTAGATGCCGTCCCAGGTGAAGGCCGGGCAGCCGACCAAAGGAATCATGATGAGCCACGGCATGAATGCTCTGGCGGCCTCTACGACGGAGGAATCCGAAGTCATAAGCCTAAGCATCGGCACACCGGTCTGGGAATATATACCTATGAACAGCACTCCGATGCCCATGCTCCAGGCGAAGGTGTACTTTACGGTCTTTCTGACCTGATTGACCTGACGCGCACCGACATATTTTCCAGTCAACGCCTCACCAGCGAAAGCGAAACCGTCTGTGAAGTATGAGAAGATCAGCAGGAGTTTCAGCATGATCGAGCATGCGGCCAGAAGGGTGTCTCCGAAACGGGCGGAGATCGCGGTGAAGGCCAGATAGATGATGTTCAGGCAGATGGACCTGATGAAAAGATCACGGTTCACAGAAAAGAAATGGGCCACCTTTCCTCCACGGAACGCTTCCTTGAAATCAAGTACTGACGCTCCTCCGATGATATTCCTGAACTTCAGAGCGACTCTGGAGGAAGCGAAAATGAGTCCTGAATATTGTGCCACGACTGTACCTAAGGCTATTCCTTTGAAGCCGAAGCCATTGAATCCGGTTCCGGGAATCCCGAAAGTGAGCAGGAGGCTGAACAGGACGTTGCCACCATTTACCACCACGTCGGTAAGCATCGAGGAGAATGTGTCCTGCATACCGATGAACCAGCCTCGGAATGTCATCAGACTGAGGGTCGCCGGAGCGGCCCAGATGCGGATGTAGAAATATTCAAGGGCAAGCGAGCGGACTTCTTCCGAGCAACCGACAAAAAGGAAGATCAGCTTTTGGAACGGCCATTGGATCAGGATCAGGGCAAAGGCAATGATAAGCGCCAGTCCGACACCACGAGTCAGATTGGCGGCGCAGTCTTCCCTGTCCTTTCGCCCGTAGGCTTGGGCGGTCATGCCACCGGCTCCGGCGCGCAGGAAGCCGAAATTCCAGTATAGAAGGTCGAACATCAGAGTGCCGACCGAGATGCCTCCAATCAGGGCGGCAGCCGAGGCGTTCAGATGCCCGGCCACGGCTATGTCCACCATCCCGACCAGCGGTACGGTCAGGTTGGCGAGTATGCTCGGCAGAGCCAGCCGCAGCATTTCCTTGTTCATCGCGTCCATACGGCAAAGTTAGTCATAAAGTGGAAATATTAGGAAACAGAGGATGTGAGTTCTGAATATCAAGAGTAAATCACTACCTTTGAGGCAAGATATTCAGAAAGCATCATGATTTTGGAGAATACTTCGGTTGAGAGGATAAAAGAGATAAGGGGGCGGCAGGAACGCTTTTTCAGGAGCGGGACCACCCTCGATGTGAAATGGCGGTTGGAGCGTCTCAAGGCGTTAGAGGCTGCGGTGCGCAAATGGGAAAAGCCTCTGTGCGAGGCGCTTTGGACGGACCTTCACAAGTCCTACGAGGAGGCTTACCTGACTGAGGTCAGCATACTTCTCGGAGAGATACGTGGTCATATTCATAACATCAGGAAATGGAGCAGGCCGCAAAGGATCCCCACCCCGCTGAAGATGTTCCCGTCACGGAGCAGGATCATCAGCGAGCCGCTCGGCACCGCGCTGATCGTCTCGCCGTGGAACTACCCGGTGCAACTGCTTCTCACTCCGCTCGTTGGAGCCATCTCTTCCGGCTGCACAGCGGTTCTGAAGCCATCGCCTTACGTCCCGAACGTCTCAAAAGTCACCCAACAGATGATCGAGGACACTTTCAGTGATGAATATGTCGCTGTGGTCCAAGGGGACCGCAATGTAAACTCGGCCCTGCTGGAGGAGCGCTGGGATCTCATATTCTTCACCGGCAGTCCGGCGCTCGGCAGGATCGTGATGGGAGCGGCGGCGAAGAATCTTACGCCCGTCGTGCTGGAGCTCGGCGGAAAAAGTCCGTGCATCGTGGACAAGGACGCTGACATCAAGGTGGCCGCGAAACGTATCGCCTGGGGCAAGAGCCTCAACGCCGGGCAGACCTGCATCGCTCCGGACTATCTGATGCTTCACGAGGACATCAAGGACGAGTTCCTCAAAGAACTGAAAATCAACTTCAAGACTCTTCTCGGAGAAAATCCGCAGGAGACTGAGCACTTTGTCAGAATCGTGAACGACAAGGCATTCGAGAGATTGCAAGGCTACCTTAAGGACGGGCAAATCGCTTTCGGGGGACGTACGGATCGTGAGGATCGGTATTTTGAGCCGACGGTGCTGGAGGTTGTCTCACCGGACGCGCCGGTGATGCGGGAAGAGATCTTCGGTCCGATCTTTCCAGTTCAGACTTTCAAAGACATTGATGAAGTGATTTCATTCGTCTCATCAAGGGAAAAACCGCTGGCCCTGTACTATTTTGGAAGCCAGGGGGATCACGTCCTGAAGCACACGTCCTCCGGCGGAGCCTGCATCAACGACACGATCATGCACATCGCCAACGAGAACGTGCCTTTCGGCGGGGTCGGGAACTCCGGTCTCGGCAGCTATCACAGCAAACGAAGCTTCAACGCGTTCACCCACTACCGTTCCGTGGTCTCGACACCGACGTGGCTTGACCTCCCGTTCCGCTACATGCCGTACAAGTTTTTCAAGGTTGTGAAGCGGCTGTTATAGGGAATATGTATCCAGAAGCCTTCTGGCTCATCCCGCAAATCGATTTTATAGTAAAATAATGCGGAAAGAACGAAATAATATCCTTATCTTGACAATTAAAATATAAACGTTCTTAACAAATTATTTTATGACCAACTACAAGAAAAGCCTGCTCGCGGCATTGCTGTGCGCGGCAAGTGTCTCCTTTACAGGGTGCAAGGATGACGATGAACCTCAAAAACCAGTTTACGTTCCCGAAGAGATCGCCACGGCGGCAGTGAGCCTGTCCGTAAACGGAACCGCCAACTGCTATATCGTCAAGCCTGGAAGCATCGTTTCATTTGACGCCTCGCACAAAGGCAACTCTGAAACCGAACTGACTGGAAAGGCTGTTTCCGCCAGCCTCGTATGGCAGGACAGCAAAGGGCTTGTGAAATCCCTTTTCTTCAACCCAGAGACCAAGACAGCCTATGCCGAGATCGCCGAAAGCAAGGGCAACGCACTCGTGGCCGCCTGCGATGAGGCTGGCACAATCCTATGGAGCTGGCATCTTTGGATCTGCGACTATGATCCAGAGAAGTCGCTCTTCACTACCGAAGCCAACGCAGCCGGAACACAGTGGACTTTCATGGACCGGAACATCGGAGCCACCGACATGAACAGGGGATCGTTCGACAACTTCGGGATGCTTTACCAGTGGGGTCGCAAGGATCCGTTCCCTGGAGCCTGCGCGTTCACTATCCAAAATGAAGACTACAGCTATGTGGAAGACGGTGAGAGGACACTTTACGACATCGAAGGCAAGGCCATCGCCAAGATAAAGGATCTCGCCGAGTACCACGGGACAATCGAGAAATCTATCCGGCAGCCGGCTACATTCTTCGCCATGACCTACAAAGCCACCGGCGAAGTCGATGATAGCGGCAATCCTGAATATGAATGCGACTACATCACCAAAGACTGGGTGGATGTCTCAGATGACGATTATTGGGGAGGTGTCTCTGGCAAGAAGACAATCTACGACCCATGCCCTGTAGGCTACAAGGTTCCGGTGAGCGACGCCGAGGGCAACACTCCGTACGACTGGATGAAGTTCTCTGACATGACATGGGATTCCACAAACCACGGAGCTATCGACAAAGACCAGTGGTTCCCTTGCACAGGCACAAGGGTGTATGCCTCCGGAGGCCTGGATTACCCTGAGGCAAATCCATACGCTGGAGTATGGTTCGGCACGGCGGCAGTCAAGTCAGCCACATCCACCAGTCCTGTGGTCTACGGCCAGTATATGGCAATCATGAAGGGCAAGAGAACCTTCAAGGTAATGAAAGATGCCCGCTCACAAGGAATGAGCGTTCGCTGCGTGAAGGAGTAATATCCATAACAATCAACATGATCACGTCACTGTACACATAGTGGCAAAGGCAATTATTTATCAAACTATGAGAAATATAATTTATTCTGCGCTGCTGGCGGCAGGTCTGCTGGCAGCTGCATGTTCCCAAAGTGACGACAGGTCAGTCACTGAAGTCGTTCTTGACAAGACAGAGGTTTCTGTGGTCAGAGGCAGCGACATCCAGTTGACAGCCAAAGTCCTTCCTGAGAACGCATTGGAGAAGACTATCACATGGTCAAGTGACAAGAAGTCCGTGGCCGTTGTCGATCAGACGGGACTTGTCAAGGCTTTGGCCGTGGGTTCAGCCAACATCACCGCTGAAGCCGGCGGCAAGAAAGCCGTATGCAGCCTCACAGTCACAGCCGTCCCTGTCGAGTCGATCGTCATCTCATTCTCGGATGACGGGACCGGCGAGGCCGTGAAAGCCTTTGAACTGATCCGAACTAAAGAAGCCAAACTGAAGGCGACTGTGACTCCGGAAGAGGCTTTGGAGGAATATTCATTGGTATGGAGCAGCAGTGACGAGAAGCTTGCGACTGTCAGCCAGGATGGAGTGGTGACAGCTGTAACCAAAGAAGGTGTCGCCGAGATTATTGTGACCGTTGGTGAGAACACAGAGAAATGCTCTGTCACCGTGAAGCCGAGACCTGTGGATTTCATACTTTGCGAAGAGGCTTCCAAGTCATTGAAAGTCGGCGAGACATGGCAGGTTCCCGCCGCCGTCAGTCCGGCGGACAATGACGACACCATCATCTGGGCGAGCAGCGATGAGTCTGTCGCCGTGGTCGGAGAGACCGGTCTGGTCGAGGCCAAGGCTAAGGGCAATGCCAAGATCACCGCGAAATCCACTCTGTGGCCGCAGGCTCACTACGGAGAGTGTGATATTCTGGTTTATGAGGATGAGTCCGCATTGGACATGAAGTTTGCGACCATTCCTGCCGGATCATTCTGGATGGGAAGCCCAGACGGCAAGACCGAGGGACTTCCAAAGGAGCCTCGCAGACTTTATAACGAGACCCGTCACAGGGTGACAATCACAAAGTCCTTCCAGATCGGAGTGTACGAGGTTACAAACGCTCAATATGCCAAGTTCCTCAACGACACAGGAGTGAAAGAAGACGGAAGGTCAACCTCGACACAGGTGGAACTCCTCTATGCAAGCTCCGGATCTTATGATTGGGGGCTTCACTACGATGCCGAGGCGAAGAAGTGGGTTCCTGTTTCCGGCTATGAGAACTTTCCTGTGGTTTTTGTCAATTGGTACGGTGCGTCTGAATTCGCTCAATGGGCAGGAGGTTCTCTGCCAACTGAGGCTCAATGGGAATATGCCTGCCGAGGCGGAAAAGATGACCTTCCGTTCGGAATCGGCGACGGCAAACACCTTGACGGCAGCATGGCAAACTACAGGTGCAATCAAGCCTATGATTATGACAAGGGAGGGACAAGCGCCACCGGTGACAAGCCTCTTGGAAAAACAGTCGAGGTCGGATCTTACCAGCCTAACGCCTACGGACTGTACGATATGCATGGAAATGTCTCTGAATGGTGTTCAGACTACTTTGTGTATGACCTTGGCAAAACAGAGGCAACAGACCCGACCGGTCCGGAATCATCAAGCGATGACAAGGTGACCGCAAGGGGCGGCAACTTCGACTTGTCTCCTGTACAATGCCGCTCTGCTGCAAGAGAAGGATATTCTCCTGTCGCGACGGAAGGCCAGAAATTCGGCTTCAGAATTGTCAAGCCTGTCGAATAGGCAAAGCGATATAGATCAAAAGAGACCTGACGGCAAATCTCAAACCGTCAGGTCTCTATTTTTTGAGTAATTCAGTTTATTTGCATATCTTTGCATCGACAATCTTGTCGAACATTATTGTCAAACATAATTGTTCAACAAGTGAGTCTATTGATCATATTAGATAAATAAGGATGTCAGAGGAAACTACAGACACGGCTGCGAAGATACTCAAGGCGGCGGAAGAGGAGTTCATGGAGAAGGGATACGGCAACGCCAAGATGATGTCCATCGCGGCGAGGGCCGGGGTCAGCCACTCCATGCTCCACTACTACTACAGATCCAAGGAGAAGATGTTCCGGATGATCTTCGATGAAAAGGCACGACTGATTGTCTCCATCCTGGAGGGAATCTCCGGAAAAGGATTGGGATTCAAAGAAATCATCACTCAGTTCGTCAAGAATCAGTTCAACCTTATGATGGAGAACGACAGGTTTGTCTGTTTCATGATTGATGAGATCATCCACAACGAGGAAAACGTGACCAAGGTAATCGACATCGTGAAGCCTAAGCTGACGGAATACCTGCGATGGTTCAACGAGGAGCTTGACAAAGAGATAAAGACCGGGAACATCAAAAGAATCGCTGCAAGGGATCTCATCATGAACATTGTCTCCCTCAACGCCTCCACGTTCATGTATGTTCCTGTGCTGAAGAAACTTGAGCCGGAAATCAATGTGGACGAGTACCTTGAAGGCCGCAGGAACGCCAACGCGGAATTTGTCTGGAACGCGATCAAAAACGACAAGAATCAATGAATATGCCAATGAAACGACTTATTATGGCGGCTGTTGCTGTCGCGGCCACCCTCCCCTGCCTTGCGCAGCGCACGGTCACACTGGAGGAATGCTACGAAGCGGCGGCGAAGAACTATCCGCTGGTCCGGCAATACGAACTGATCGAGAAATCAAAGGACTACACATTGTCCAATGCCTCGAAGGCCTATCTGCCTCAGGTCACATTTTCAGCCAAGGCCAGCTGGCAGTCTGATGTGACAAAGTTCAACCTCGACAGGGACAAACTGGCTCAAAGTCAGTTCGGCAGCTTGATAACCCCCAACGAACTCGAAGGCATGATGCCTACGATGAGCAAGGACCAGTACGGGGCGTCAATCGACATCAGCCAGACAATCTGGGACGGAGGAGCGGTCAAGGCACTCAAGGACGCGGCTGCAAGCCAGGCGGAAGCCGACGCGAAGAGCGTTGACGCGAGCATCTACGGACTGAGGGCTAAAATCAACGAGTTGTATTTCGGAGTGATTCTGATGCAGAGCAACATGGACCAGTGCGACCTGATGCTCTCGAATCTGGAGACCAACTATAAAAAGGTTGAGTCATACATCGAGAACGGGGTGGCCGGACAGACGGATCTGGACGCGATCAGGATCCAGAAATTGAAAACAAAGCAAGAGGCTCTGAATATCAGGAACACCAAGAGCGCATATCTCAAAATGTTAGGCTTGCTGACAGGGATACGTTTCGAAGGAGACACGGAACTCGTCAAACCAGAACCTGTCGCAGTCAAAAACGAGGAAATCCAAAGACCGGAACTGGCGATGTACGAGGCGCAGCTCAAAGCTCTGGAATCGCAGAACAGGCAGATCACCGCCGGGCTTACCCCGAAATTCGGGCTGTATGTCAGCGGAGGCTACGGAAGACCGGGGCTGAATATGTTGGACAACGAGTTCAAGCCTTACTTGACAGCAGGGGTCAGAATGACTTGGAACATCGGCAACTTCTACACGAGGAAGAACGACATGCGGATCCTTGAGACTAAGAAATCTGGAATCGAGGCCCAAAGGCTGGCTTTCCTGCTGAACACCAGCATCGACATCAGCGGCAAGGACAGTGAGATCAAGACTTTACGGGAGCAACTTGAATATGACGATGAGATCATCGCGCTCAGGAAGTCAGTCCTCAAGGCTAACGAGGCCAGAATGGCGGAAGGTACGATCTCCGGGTCGGATCTGGTCGGCTACATGAATGACGAACGTCTCGCGGAGCAGGAGAGAACCGGACATGAGGTGAAGATGCTGCTTGCGATGTACAACCTCAAATACGTGACAAATAATTAATTAATAATTATATTTCAAAAAAAAACACGCCCGATCACTGACTGTCTGTTGACATAGTGGGCAACATATAAAAAAAAGAGAATTGTATGAAAAAGACACTGGAATATTCATCACTGTTAGTGCTGATGCTGGCTGCGGCATCCTGCGGGAAAGGGAGCAAGGCATACGATGCTTCGGGAGTCTTTGAATCAACCGAGGTGACGGTTTCCGCCGAGGGTAACGGTAAGATAATGAGCCTCAACATTCAAGAAGGCGACCAATTAGAGGCCGGGGCAGCCGTCGGCTGCATAGACACCGTGCAGCTGTTCCTCAGCAAAGTGCAGCTTGAGGCCACGATGAAGGCTGTCGGAAGCGGAAGGCTCGACATTACCAGACAAATAGCCTCTCTGGAAAGCCAGATCGCGAAACAGAAGCAGGAACTGGCCCGTTTCACGAAACTGGAGCAGGCCGGTGCCTCCAATAGGAAGCAGGTCGAGGATATTCAGGCACAACTTGAGGTTCTCGAAAGGCAGCTCGCGGCACAGAAGGAAAGTCTCCAGAACGCCAACAACGGGGTCTCAGGTCAGTCCGCCGCCATTGAGGCACAGATTCTCCAGCTTGAAGACAAGATCCGCAAGTGCGTCATCACCAGCCCGGTGAGCGGAACCGTTCTGGCCAAATATTCAGAAGCGGGAGAACTTGCGGTGCAGGGACGCGCCTTGTTCAAAGTGGCGGATCTGGACAACATCAGACTCCGAGCCTACATCACCGCCGACCAGCTGACCGGACTCAGACTCGGGCAGGAAGTGAAAGTCTTCGCAGACCAAGGCGCATCCGGAAGAAAGGAATATGCCGGCACATTAATCTGGATCTCAGACAAGGCTGAGTTCACCCCTAAGACTATCCAGACACGGGACGAAAGGGCGAACCTCGTCTATGCAGTGAAGATCGCCGTGAAAAATGACGGTCTGATTAAACTTGGAATGTACGGAGAGGTCAAATTTTGATGGGAAGAGCAAATTTAGCGGTCTCAGCCCAAGGGCTCGTCAAGTCTTACGGCAAGGTCAAGGCATTGAACGGAATCTCGCTTGACGTAAGTCACGGTGAGACTTTCGGGATCATCGGCCCGGACGGAGCCGGCAAATCCACACTGTTCCGTCTGCTGACCTCTCTGTTGGTTCCGGACAAGGGTTCAGCGCAAGTGGAGGGGCTTGACACCGTAAAGGATTACCGTCAGATCCGTCGAATCATAGGCTATATGCCTGGGAAGTTCTCTCTGTACCAAGATCTTACCGTGGAAGAGAACCTAACGTTCTTTGCTACCTTGTTTGGCACAACGATCCAAGAAAATTATCATCTGGTGGAGGACATCTACCGGCAGATCGAGCCGTTCAAGGACAGGATGGCTGGAAAACTGTCCGGTGGAATGAAACAGAAGCTGGCTCTGTGCTGCGCCCTGATCCACAAGCCGAAGGTTCTGTTTCTGGACGAACCTACGACCGGTGTGGATCCTGTCTCCAGAAAAGAGTTCTGGGACATGCTGGGAAGGCTGAAGAACGACGGCATAACGATTCTGGTCTCCACTCCGTACATGGACGAGGCTGGAAGATGCGACCGGATTGCCCTTATAAGAAACGGACAGTTTCTGACGGTCAACAGTCCGGCAGGAATCATTGCGGAGTTTCCGGACAGGCTGTACTCGGTCCGCTCGGACAGAATGCACGCCTTGCTTGGAGATCTGAGGGCTTACACAGGGACGGTCAGGGCTTTCTCGTTCGGAGATTCCGTGCACCTTTCCACAGGAGACGGTTTCGATTGCGGAGAACTGAAGTCCTACCTTGAGATGAAAGGTCATGGCAATGTGACAATAAACACCATACGGCCTACGGTCGAAGATTGTTTTATGCGAATATGATGACGGAGGTAATTCACACAGAGAATCTGACGAAGCGGTTCGGCACATTCACCGCCGTGGACCACATCTCGTTCGATGTGCATAAAGGAGAGGTGTTCGGTTTCCTCGGAGCCAACGGAGCCGGGAAAACAACGGCCATGAGGATGTTGTGCGGTCTGAGCAAGCCGACCTCCGGAACCGGCACCGTGGCTGGTTTCGACATCGCCAGGCAGCCGGAGATGGTCAAGAAGCACATCGGCTACATGAGCCAGAAATTCTCTCTCTACGAGGATCTGACCGTAAAGGAAAATCTGGTTCTGTTCGGAGGTATCTACGGAATGAGTCGCAAAGGAATAGCAGCCAAGACCGACGTTCTACTTAACGAGCTGAATTTCAGTTCCGAGAAGAACACAATGGTCAAGGAACTGCCTCTTGGCTGGAAACAGAAACTGTCATTCTCTGTCTCGATATTCCACAGACCGGGGATCGTCTTCCTTGACGAGCCGACGGGAGGAGTGGATCCGGTTGCAAGAAGACAGTTCTGGGAATTGATCTACAAGGCGGCAGATGAGGGAATCACCATATTCGTAACCACTCATTATATGGATGAGGCTGAGTATTGCGACCGTGTCTCGATCATGGTTGACGGCCAAATCAAGACCCTTGACTCCCCTGTCGGTTTGAAGCGCAGCTTTGGGGTCGAAAGCATGGATGAGGTGTTCCGTCATCTGGCAAGAGATGCGAAAAGAAATGGAGAGTAACAACAGATGAAGTCTTTATCAGCATTCATACAGAAAGAGTTCCGTCACATCCTGAGGGATAGGTGGACACTCCTAATCATAGTCGGGATGCCGATCGCCCAGCTTCTGCTGTTCGGCTACGCGATCACGACCGAAGTGCGGAATGCCTCCGTGGCGGTTTTCGACCCCGTCAATGACGAGCTCACGGCAAGGATCACAGAGAGGTTCGACGCCAGCGAATATTTCAACGTCAGCGAAAGGATCACGGACATCGACCGGATCAACGACATATTCAGGGAAGGCAAAACCAGCCTCGTGCTGGTCTTCAGCGACAATTTCTCTAACGATATACTTAACGGAGGAGCGTCTGTGCAGCTCATAGCGGACGGTACCGATCCAAACCAGGCCTCAATGATCACGGGGTACGCCAGCAACATCCTGGCCACCGGCCAGCAGGAGATCGCCGAGGAAAGCGGGATGGCGGGAGCATCCATCACACCCGTCATCAGAATGCTCTACAACCCTCAAGGGAAGAGCGCCTACAATTTTGTACCGGGAGTCATGGGCTTGATTCTCATGCTGATCTGCGCGATGATGACGGCCGTGGCGATCGTTCGTGAAAAGGAGACCGGTTCTATGGAGGTGCTGCTCACCTCACCTATAAGTCCTGCGATGATCATCATCGCGAAGGCAATCCCCTATCTGGTTCTGTCGATCTTCGACCTCGTTCTGATAGTCCTATGCGCCGTGTTCGTGATGGGTGTTCCGATTGCTGGAAGTCTGTTCTCACTTGCACTGGTTTCGATCCTGTTTCTGACCTGCACTCTGTGTCTGGGACTTCTGATCTCCACGTTGGTCGAGACACAGATGGCGGCCATGATCGCCTCCGGAATGGGGCTCATGATGCCGACGATGCTGCTGTCCGGGCTGATATTCCCGATCGAGAGCATGCCGCGCGTCCTGCAATGGATTTCCACCATCGTCCCGGCTCGCTGGTACATCCAGTCCATCAAAATGATAATGATCCAAGGCACGCCGATAAGCTACGCTCTTCCGGAGATAGGGGTGCTGGCTCTCATAACCGTCATCCTCATCGCCCTAAGTGTCAAGAATTTCAAAACAAGATTGGCTTAAGAATATGTTGTCGTTCCTCATAGAAAAAGAATTCAAGCAGCTGTCCCGGAACAAGATAATCCCGAGGATGCTGGTGGCGCTGCCGCTGATGGCGATGTTGGTCTTCCCGTGGGCGGCCAACCAAGAGGTCAAGAACGTGAGGGTGGACGTGGTGGACAATGACCACAGCCCGCTGTCGCAAAGACTGGTGTGCGAAATCGGAGGCTCGGCGTACTTCAACATTTCCGGAACATCGGAAACATATCCCGACGCTCTGCGCAAGGTTGATTCCGATGAGGCTGACATGATATTCGTGATCCCTCAGAATTTCGAGAAGGATCTTGTGAACGGGCAAGACACGCAGATCCAAATCGCAGCAAACGCCGTGAACGGCACAAAGGGTGCTCTCGGATCTTCCCACATGGCGTCCATGCTCGCCGGTTCGACGGCTCTGCGGGAATATTCAGAAAAAGTGAAAGTCACTTCCGCCGGGAAGGAGATTCCGCCATTTTCGGTGAGTCCGCTCTACAAGTTCAACCCTTCGCTTGACTACAAGGTGTTCATGGTTCCGGCGCTGATGGTGATGCTTCTGACGATAATCTGCGGCTTTCTTCCCGCCCTCAACATCGTGGGCGAGAAAGAGATCGGCACAATCGAGCAGATAAATGTCACGCCTGTGGGAAAATTCCAGTTCATTCTGGCCAAGATGATTCCGTTCTGGATCATCGGAGTGGTGATAATGGGTTTCTGCCTGTTTTTGGCGAAGCTTGTCTATGGCATAACGCCGGCCGGAAGCCTTTGGACACTGATGCTGTTCTCCGGCATCTACATCCTGGTCGTGTCCGGGATGGGGCTGGTGATCTCCAATTACGCATCCACCATCCAGCAAGCCATGTTCGTGAGCTTCTTCTTCATCATGATTTTCTTCCTGATGGGGGGGATGTTCACTCCGGTGAGCAGCATGCCGGATTGGGCGCAGGCCATAACAATCGTGAATCCTCTCAAATATTTTATTGAGGTCATGCGTCTTATTTACCTGAAAGGTAGTAAATTTGCGGACATGATTCCTCAATTCATGGCATTGTGCGGCTTTGCCGTCGCTTTCGGAAGTTGGGCGATAATCAGTTACAAGAAATCAAAGTAGTATTCATACATGAACAGAACATCTGAATATTCCCTTACGATCGTGGTTCCGGTCTTAAACGAGGAGGACAACATCCACAATCTGGAAAAGGCTCTGTCTGGGTTCATTCCTCACAGCAAAGTGCCGACGTGCGCATTGTTTGTGGACGATGGTTCAAAGGATGGCAGCCTGAAGCTGATCCAAGAGGTATGCTCCCGGAACAAGGACATCTTCTACATCAGTTTCAAGAAAAACGCCGGCCTCAGCGCCGCCATCAAGGCTGGATTCGACAATGCCTTTTCCGAATATGTAGGCTATATGGACGCTGACCTTCAGACCACTCCCGACGACTTCAATCTCCTGCTGGACGGGATGAAGGCCCACACTCTGATGACTGGCTACAGGGCGAACCGCAAGGACACCGCATTCAAGAGGATCCAGTCCAAAATAGCCAACGGATTCAGGAACATGATGACCCACGACGGGGCTAAAGACACAGGCTGCCCCCTCAAGATCATCCGCACGGACGCGGCGAAGAGGATTCCGATGTTCAAGGGAATGCACAGATTTCTGCCCGCATTGATTCTTCTTCAGGACGGGGGAAGTTTCGGCCAGGTTCCTGTAAGACATTTCCCGCGCACGGCCGGAACATCCAAATTCCACCTCTGGAACAGGCTCTGGGGACCTTTCGCGGACTGTTTCGCTTACCGCTGGATGAAGCCTCGGTACATCAACTATTCCGTGGGCAAAGGCAATGTAGAAGATGAGCGGAATTAATCTTCAGGAATATGTTTGACAACATTCCCACATGGCTTACCCTTACCTTGGGATTCTCAGCACAGGTCTTCTTCGGACTCAGGACCGCACTCCAATGGCTGAAATCCGAGATGGCGCACAAGTCAGTCTCCCCTGTCTCGTACTGGATCTTCAGTGTGATCGGAGCGTGCCTGATGTTCATCTACGGAGTGTTGAGGAATGATTTCTCGATCATCCTCGGTCAGTTCATCGCCTACTTCATCTATCTTTGGAACCTGAACGCCAACGGAATCTGGAGCCGGATGAAGACCCTGACAAAGATCTTGCTGCCGGCTCTTCCGTTTGTGGCCGCCTTGCTTCTGCTGAAAGACGCTCAGGAATATTCACAAAACTTCTTCCGCAACAGCGAAATCCCTCTCTGGCTTGTGGTGTTCGGATCCACTGGCCAATTGATGTTCACGCTGAGGTTCGTCTATCAGTTCATCTACTCGCACCGCAGACACATGTCCGTGCTGCCCGCCGGATTCTGGATCATCAGCATCGTCGGATCAGGAATGATCATCATCTACGGAATCATAAGGCTTGACCCTGTGCTGATCCTCGGACAGGTGTTCGGCTTTGTTGTTTACATAAGAAACCTTGTTTTAGGTACTGGCAAAAAAGAACCGTCAGATGCGAAATAAAAGTCTTCAGCCCGGGCAGGGCAACATATTAACCCGCCATCCCACGATGACGGTCTTCGTCTTCACATTCATCTGCCTTTTTCCTATGATGCTGACAAGGGACTTCACGCCATCCAACGAGCTGAGGTACCTGAGCATAGCGGACGAAGCCATCGCGGACGGCCACATATTCGCGTTTTACAACCACGGCATGGCCTATGCTGACAAACCGCCGCTATATTTCTGGATAGTGATGCTGTGCAGGCTGCTGTTCGGGCATCACAGTTGCCTCGCGCTTTCAATGTTCTCGCTGATTCCGGCGTTCGGCATCGTCGGGATCATGGACAAGTGGGTGATGAAAGGCAAGCCGGTGATGGACAGGATGGCGCTGGCCGGAATGACACTGACGTGCGTGATGTTCCTCGGAACCATGATAGTGCTGAGGATGGACATGCTGATGTGCCTGTTCATCGTGCTGGCTCTCTGGACGTTCTACAGGATGTACACAGGGGAAGGCACCAGGAAATCGGACTCTGCGATGCTTCCGGTATGGATATTCCTTGCCCTTTTCACAAAGGGGCCTGTGGGGCTTCTGATGCCGCCGCTGGCAATCGCCGTGTTCCTCGCCATGAAACGGGACTGGAAAGGATTCGGCAAGTATCTGGGGCTCAAGACTTGGGGCATCATCGCTGGGCTTGCCGCCATTTGGCTGTCCTGCGTGTGGTTTGAGGGCGGCTCTGAGTACATCGAGAACCTGCTGGTCAAGCAGACCGTCGGGCGAGCTGTCAACGCCTTCACCCATGTCAAACCGTTCTGGTTCTACCTCGTGACGATTGTCTGGTGTTTGGCACCATACTGTCTGCTGCTGGTCGGAAGTTTTGTTGCATCACTGCTGCCTGCAAGGAGAACCAACCTTTTCGTGACAGAAGGCACAAAGGTAGACATCGCACCGCATGCAAAGGAATATGCTCCCGCGCGTTCCGACTTGGAAGTTCTATTTCTCTGCACGATCATCGCCACTATAGCGATGCTGTCCTCGTTCAGTTCCAAGCTTCCGATATACCTTGTGCCGGTCTTCCCGTTCTGCATCTATCTGTTCCCGATCGCGCTCGACCGCATCGGGGAGCGATGGTGGATGAGATGGTCTGTCGGAATATTCTCTATCATATTCACAATCATCGGTCTGGCCGCGCTGCTTGTTCTTTTCGGGGCAGTGCACATCCCGGCGGTGGATGACCTTTTGAATGAATATCCTTTCGCCCATGAAGTCCCGGTCATCAACGGGGCCATACTGCTGACCTTGGCGAATGCTTTGGGAACATGGTTCCTCGTCAAACGTAAAGTCTGGAATATCCCGGCTATACTTCTCGGAGCCAGCCTGTTCCTGACCGTGTTCTCCGCCTCCGCGGTCGTCAAGGACATCAATCCGTACATCGGCTACAGAGCAATCTGCGCCAAGGTTCCTGAAGGCACTGATGTGGCCACAGTATTTCTCCACAGGCCGGAGAACATCGACGCCTACATCGGCCGTCAGATCACCGACTACGGCAAGGAACCGGAGCGCCTCATAGAAGCGGCCTTGGCTTCCGACAAGCCCCTGACCATCATCACACAAACCTCCAAACTGGAGAAGGCACCTGAGTTACAGTCACTTTTCGGCAAGGGAACCATCATTTACGCCGGGCCTTACTGCCTGACAACTATAGGTGAAGAGTAGTCGGTCGCATCGGCACTTCGGCGTTTCGACAAGTTCAGCGACCGATCCAAGGTATGGCTGACTTGACGGCAAACCAATCCGGTCACTGAGCCTATCGAAGTGGCAATTCCAAGGTAATAAAAGCGAAAGAGCCGGCTGTGGTGACACGGCCGGCTCTCCGCATACATTGATGACTATCCTACTTGTTGTAACGGATAGCGAAATATTCAATTACATTGGTGGCTGTCCCGGACTCTTTCTCTTTCATGTGCGCGTTGGCATAATCTGAGCCGTCGCTGCAAAGGTCGTTGACAGGGCAGAGACGCACATACACATTGTCATGCCCGAGAATCTCCTGTGGCAGAGCGAAATTGATCTGCTTGAATCCGACCGTCGATGAGAAAAGGGTGTTGGACCATGTAGAGACATCCGGCACGGTGAACTCACCGATCAGACGCCAATCCTTGTCTGCGGCCGCCGACTGGTCGTTGGTCAGAGACCACTCGGCCTTCCAGTATCTCGGAGTAAAGTAATTCTGATCCTGATTCATCATCGAAACCTGCATGGACACGACATCAGAGGATAATCCCGCCGTAGAGAAACTGAACAGCCAGGCGTATGGCCGATCATCCTCATCGTCCCACCAGTACTGGTTGTAGTAGCCTGTATAGGTTGTGTTTGTGACCCAACCTTTTCCGAAGTTGCTGCCTGTTCCATTAATGGTCTTGACAGCAGAGTTCTTTGCGTTCGGGCCGGCCCATTCAACAGTACCGTTTGGATTATAGCTGACAAAATCGGCAAGATCCTGACTGATCTGGTCACGCCCTTCGGCAAGGTCGAGCATCATACCGCAACCATTGACATTCGTGTTGTTCTTGTCAACGGCAGGGAACAGCGGATTGGTGCCGTTTCCGACCGGGCCGAGATAACAGAAAGTCTGGCCGCTCCTCATATGCTGGACATCAGTGGCATTGAGGAATTCCTTTGCCTCTGAGCGAGTGTACCTGCGGCTGTAGGTATGATCCATCCAGCCGTTCTTGCCATAGGAAGGACGCATCGTGGTGTCAGCCTTGTTCGGCACCCAATAGCGGTACTCCGTCAGAAGAGCGGAGAAGCCATCCTCAAAATTGTCTTTCATCTGTCCCCAGACATCACTCTTGTTCTGGTGACGGATCTGGTAACGTCCGATGTTGGCAAGTGTCGGGTCATCGTCTATCTCGGCGGGGTCGGCGCCGTCTCTCCAATCCATGCGAGGGAATGCCTCATGCACGATGACTCCGGACATCTTTCCGGAACCGTAAGGAAGGCGTGTTCCATCGCTTCTGTAGGTGCACACGGTGTTGGTGACCATGTAGATGTCGTCGCCGTTTATGTCCCTGACGAGCCTTGGATATTCAGAGAAACGGTTGGCGTTGGTGGCGGCCGTGTAGCCGTCATTCACCGGTACGAGAGAACCTTTTCTGACCGGAAACTCAACGTCCTTCAAAGTGACGTAAGTGTAGACATCATTGTCTGTCAAATCCTTGATGAATCTTTCTTTCACAGGGATGTCTGATTTCGTGCCGGAGACGCGGGATGTCACCATGGTTTTGTTCACGCCCGTGATGTCGCAGCGCAAAGGCTCTTCCTTGAGTTTGGCCACGGTTCCGTGCATGAGAATCTGCACTTTGTCGTACTGCTCGAAGATGTTGTCTTCGACGGACGACAGAAGGACAGACACGCCACGGCTTCCATCCGGTGCCTCCAGATAGACCGTCCTCTTGGAGACCGTATAGTCGATGGCCGAGGTAGTCCTTTGCTCATTCGCTCCTGCGTTGCCGCTGGCGGTGTTGCTGACAACATAGCCTTCGAGAATGACATAATCGTTGATCTGCTTGCCTGTGGCGTACTTATCAATGAAAGTGTCCATAGAGAGAACCTCACCCAATGTGTTGTTGGCGCTTTTCTGAAGCAGGTTCACCAGCAGCGACACTCTGTCACCCCATCCGTCCGTGTAGGAGAAAAGCACGCCGGCAGCGCGTGGAGCCACGGCGTCAGGATTGCCGCTCAGAGTGAACTCCATGCTGCCCGTGCCATCACCGGTCTCCACAATATTCACATTCTCAATCCATTCTGAACCTTCAACAGCATATTCCTTCTCAACTTTCATGTAGTCAAAAGGGATGTTGGTGTTGACAACTGTCTTTACTACACCGGCGGCTCCGTCAGCGACAATCGAGGTGTTGTCCATTGCGAGTTTAGCTGCAAGCCAGCCCTTTTGCTTGATGACGATGGTGTCCTTTCTAGAATCCACATCACTGATCAGCGCCAGCGCTCCTTTTCTCTTGAACTCTGCGTTCACATCGCACGCCAGCGTCAGAGTCGCGTCTGTCTCGGACGGTTCTCCGGTGACATGCAGCCAAGTGTCCGCCCCGTCAAGCACCTCGATGTGGTACTTGCCGTTTGAATATACCGGGATGGTGAATGTGGTGTCGGAAGCGTTGATGACATACTCCCCTTCCGGGCTTCCAAGCTCGACCTTAGCGATGTCGGCGGCATCGTCATAATCACACGACTGAAGCAGCGGCATCGAGGCAAGAGCCAGAAGCACACTTGAATATCTTATTATGTTTTTCATATCTATCATGAATATTAGTTATACCTGACAGTGATCGCGCCGAACCTCAAAGGGTTGTTGGATGTGGTGAACGTGCCCTTCTCGATGGACAGAGCGGTCTCCCATGTGGATGAGTTCGCCTTGGGATCCTTGTCGCAGACATTGTCAACCACCTGGAAACGCACTATCACCTTGTCCTTGCCGAAGCAATCCTGAGGAAGTTTGAACATATGGTCTGTGTAGCCCGGAGCCACGTCAACAGGAGTGTTCGCCCACCAGACAAGAGAACGGTTCTTGACCATCGGCACGAACTCCGTGAACGTTGTCCCGCCATCAACAGAGTAAAGCAACCGCCAGTGCGAAGGAACATTGAGCGTTGTGTTGTTCATCTTGCCGTGTCCCCAAGAGAAGCCGAACTGAAGGTTTGATCCTGAGATTCCGGCTGTGGAGAAACTTATGTCGAATGTGGAGCCGACCTTCCACGTGCTTGTGAAATAGGCACCCTGATTGTTCACCACACCTTTGTTTCCTGTACCCGATGTCACATCCGTACGGCTTGTCGCGACATTGTTAGGAATCAACGCATTATAATCCTGCGTCAAAGCCAGCGTCACTCCGGAGATCGTGCCATCTCCGATCTCGGGAACGGCATCGTTCTTGGCATCGTTCCAGTTCCATTCCACAAGGGTCTTGGAGAACGCGGCATTATCCAAAGCGATGTCACTCTCAACCATAGGCCGGATCTGATAACGGCCACGGTCGCCATATCTGACAAGAGTCTCAGCCACAATTATGCCCGTGAAGGTGCCGGAACCTTGAGCCACACCGGTGCCGTCGCGCCTCCAATCCACTTTGGAATTGGTGAGCATGGAAATGGTGTTCCCGGCGTTGTCCGTCAAAAGAAGCGGAGCCACATCCCAACGAGGACTTCCGCCGCCGGCAGGGTTGAATGAGGTCTTCAGCGAATATCCATCAGTACAGTTCGTGTAGCATCCGTCCTTGAACACTATTTCCATGTTCTGGAGAGCGACCAATGTGTAGATGTCGGAGTCCTGAAGGTCAGCCACAGACTTTTTCTTGACAGGAACCGCGCGCTGGTTCGGGTCGCCGGCGGAGACTATGCTCTCAGCAGTGAGGCCGGAAAGCGTGAAGCACTCAGGATCGGACTGTTTGGAAAGAGTCAGGCCATGAAGTTTGACACGTACTTTTGAATATCTCTGAAGAGTGTTGTCCTCCGCCGTCGCGAACTTGAGCATGAAGCCGTACTTTCCGTCAATAGACTCGATGACGGCAGTCTTGCTGTTTTCGGTCATGTCGAACTTGAACTGTGCGGTCTGTGGGTTTTGGCAGATGTTCTCGCTTCCGTGCTCGCTGACCACATAGCCCTCGATGAACTCCCTGGTGGCCAGTGTCCCGACAGGATAGCCACGCAGCTTGTCAAAGTCGATGACAACCGGATAAACATCCTGCGTCACAGTCTTCCCGGCGATAGGCTTGCCATTGAAAAGGACCTTGATGCTTGCCTTGCGGAAGTCTCCCGACATATTGTCGGCGATCTTGAAGGAAAGTTTCTTCTCAGTGAGGTCGAGACCGGAGATCCATGCGTCTTCCGCGCTCACTGCCGGCTCATATTCCACTGAATATGTGACTGCGCCGTCATAAGTCCAGACGCTGTTGTTCTCCACGTCAATGAAGGCCGTGCCTTTGATGCCGTTCAGATAGTCCGTCTCCTGAAAATCCAGTTTGGCGTCCTCTGAATCCTGCGACACAAGCACTCTGAAGAGTTTGTCGTCATCATCGGTCTCGCTGTTTCCTGGGATAGCGACCTTGAAATCAAGGTTGGCCCGCCTTCTCGCTCCGGAATTGTTCTCCGAGACCGCAAAACTGACATTCTTGCCGTCAAACTTCACATCCGAGATCCAGTCTGCTCCTTCGGTTATCCAAGAAATCTCCGAAGTCACATTCCGGAGTGAATAATAAAGGTTGGTGGACACGGCGATTGAAGCCTTTCCGGCGGTCTTGTTGAACGAAAGGGAATCACAGCCCCATGTCAATTCCGGATCGGAGAGGGTTCCTTTCTGATTGATGGCTATCGTGTCGGCATATTCACCTTTCGCCAAAGCGATTTTCAACCGCCTGGAGATACCGTAGTTGGCGGCGTATGTCAGGACAAGTTCAGAGTTGCCGGATCCGCTCACACGGTCAAGGGACGCCCATTCCACAGGTTCGGTGAACTTGGCGGTCCAGGCTCCGTCAGCATAGACAAGGATGTGGGTGGAACCGGATGCCTCATCCAAATCAAGAGCCCTGCTGTTCACGGCCAATGGCAGGTCCAGTTCAAAGGTGTTGTTGCAGCCGACGGCGGCGAAAGCCGCGGCCAACAGGAAAAGCGTTATGGATTTAATTGATATTCTGTTCATAACATATTTCTATTATAGTCCATATTTCTTATACTCGTCGTTATCGAGCGCATTGCCGGAATATACGACCTCCTTGTCAGGAATAGGATAGTATTCCCTGCAAGGCACAAGATTGTCAAGAAGCCGCTGGTAGTCAGTGTAATCCGTGACCGCCTGATACCATATTCCCCAACGTACCAAATCGAACTTTCTCTGGAACTCCCCGAAAAGTTCTCTCGCGCGTTCGTTGCGGATCTCGTCCTGAAGACGCGCGCTTGTACGGTAGGTGTAGTCGCCAAGCCCGGCTCGGTTGCGAGTCTGGTTCAGATACTCCACGGCCGTTGCGTCATCGCCGAGTTCATTGTAGCATTCGGCCAGCATCAGCAAGGCATCCGCAAAACGGAACACTTTGTAGTTGTTGCCGTCCGCCGTTCCCTGCATGTCGGGACACCAGAACTTAGGCCCCATCCAAGGGCGTGTGTTGACGCTGTTGAACGGATGTCCGTCATATTCCCAAGCCATGTTGAGGGATTTTCTCTTGTCCTTGCCTAGTTTTGTCTGAAGTCCCTGGCAGAAGAACACGTTGGGTCTGGCGGCGGCCCATGTAGTACACTGGCTGCCAAGCTCAGGGATGGAGACTCCGTCAAACGTGGTCACACCGTTGGTGGTCTTTCTTGTCGGCATGCACACACAGGCCAGGTTGGAGGTATAGGTCAGACCTCCCTGAGTGTAGGTGTGCTGGACTTCCATGATCGACTCCGGTGTGTTCTTGTTGCGGAACATGACGTTCTCCTCAAGGTCGTAATCCGAAAGTTTGCCATAGATTTTCTCAAGTTCCTTGAGGGCATCGACGGCGACATTCCACTCCTTGTTCCACATCGCGCATTTCGCGATGATCATATATGCGCAGGCGGCTCCGAGGCGATGCCCCTCATTGTCGCTGGTACGGGTCTGCGAGGCTCTCGGAGCGATCTTCTGCAAATCCACGATTATGGAATCCCTTGTGGCCTTGGCATCCATTCTCGGAAGGGATGCTATTCTCTTCATGACAGCGTTGTCGGTCACATCGTCGAAATAGAAAGGACAGTCTCCGAAAAAGTTGGTCAGGGTGAGATAATAGAATCCGCGGAGAGTCTTGGCCTCGCAGAGAAGCTCGACTCTGGCCTCTTCGGTGATGGCCTTGCTGGCCTCGATGCCGGCTATGGCGAAATTGCACCGCTGCACTCCAAGATAGCCCTGGGTCCACACGGTCTGGCCGAAGCGAGGAACGGCAGGAGATATGTCAGCCCTGGCGTCAAGAGTTCCCGAACCACAGTAAATGACATCCGTACAACATTCCGTCGCAAGGAAATACGTGTAGGTGTAGATGGATTTAATAGGAATATAGCAGGCGTTGACCGCTGACTGGCACTCCGCCTTGCTCGCGAAATAGTTCTCCGGAGTGTAGAGCGATGAGGTGTCCTCGTCAAGCGAGCATGCGCTTAGGAATATTCCCGACACGGCCATTGCGGCCGCTATTGCCAAAATATTATGTTTCATGATCATATTCATCTTTTAGTACCTTACCTGAATGCTGAATATCACTGTGCGGGCCTTAGGGTACGCACCGATGTCCAGTCGCCGCAGAGTTGACGAAGTTCCTGATGATGAGACATCCGGATCGAAGCCGTTGTACTTCTTCCAAAGATAGAGGTTCTCACCGCTGACGGTGAAGGTCACATCCTTGACCAAGGCCTTGAACTTGCTGAGATCCAAGGTATAGCCGAGACTTATGTTCTTGAGTCGCAGGTACGATGCGTCGTGGATCATGAAGTCGCTCGCAAGGGCGGCGTCCGTCTTGGCTCCGGCGCGCGGAATGTCGGATTCCGGATTACGTACCGGATGCCATGAGTCAAGCATATAACGGTACTGGTTCGTGAATGTTGAGCCCGCCATATAGAACTCGCTGAAGTTATACAGTTTGCCGCCAAGCGAATATGTGAGATAAACTCCAAGCCTGAGCCCTTTCCAGTAGAAGTTGTTCTGAAGGCCGCCGTAGAGATACGGATCCGCATTGCCCTGATAGACAAGGTCGTTCTGGTCAAGTGTGCCGTTGTGGTCGATGTCGTAGTACCTCGCGCCTCCGACGACATTACCCGGATTGGCGTAAGTCTTGGTCACCTTGTTGCGTTCAATCTCCTCGGCGCTCTTCCACGTGCCGCCATACTTGAATCCCCACAGGGAGTTCAACGGATAGCCCTTCACATAACCATACATCATGTAAGGATTGTTTCCCGGTGATGAATAAGCCGTCACGAAATCCTCGGAGCCGATGTCCTCCACTTTCTGTGAGTTGTGCGAGATCGTGAAGTTCGTGGACCACTGGAAATTCTTGTTGGCGATATTCATTGATTCTATCGAAAGCTCCACACCCTTGTTGGATGTCCTTCCGATGTTGGTGAGCCGGGATGAATAACCTGTCTGAGTAGGCTGCTGAACCGAAAGGAGAAGGTCTGTGGTCTTGGACGTATAAACCTCTGCGGTAAGATTAAGACGGCTCTTGAACAGGGACACGTCCAACGCAAGGTTCGCCAACGCTGTCTTCTCCCAAGTCAGATCAGGTGAAGCCAGACGGCTTCTGTATGCCGCCGCTGGCTGCGAGCCGTCAAAGAGGTAGCCGCTGGTTATGATGTTGATGGCCGCAAGCGACTGGTAGGAACTGATGGCGTCGTTTCCGGTGATACCGTAGCTGGCTCTGAGAGCAAGGTCATCCACCCAACCTACATTCTTCATGAAAGGCTCGTTGGCGACATTCCATCTCAACGCCGTGGACGGGAAGAATGCCCATTTGCTGTTGGCGGCGAAGTTAGACGCACCGTCATAACGCCCTGTGGCTGTGATGTAGTACCTTGACTTGAAATTGTAGTCAAGCCTGGCGAATGTTGACATCTTGGTCTTCTTGGAGAAGGATGTGCCCGCCGAGTACGTCTGCTTGTCCTGAACGGCAGTCATATTGTTCCAAAGCACAGCGTCATCCATATAGCCGGAGCCGGAAAGCGTGAAGTTGTGCGCGGCGTAGCGGTAGGCAGAGAAACCGACCATCGGCGTCAGCGAGTGGCCGCTCTTCGTCTTCAATGAATATGAAGCCGTGGTCTCGTTGGAGATCGAGTTCTCGTCAAACTCCGCCCTGTATGCGTCACCTCCCTGATTCTCGGCCTTTGCCGGAAGCTGACCGCTGTAATAACGATAGGTGTGCCTCTGGTATAGATAGTATGAAAGGATGCTCTTAACGGTAAGGTTCTTGACAGGGGTGATCTCCGCCGAGAACGCATGGTTCATTGAGTGACGCTCCAAATAGTGAGTGTTGAGGTTGATGACCGCGATAGGGTTGTTGTATTTCTGCCCACCATTGTACAAAGAGTTCTCAATGTCCGAAGGCTTCAGCATAGGGCTGAGGTACTGCGCCGCTCCCCACCATGAAGTGCCGCCGATCGAAGACTTGGTCTCATCGTTGTGGCGCCAGGTGTAAGAACCGTTGTAGCCTACCTTCATCCATTTGAAGAGCTGGCGGTCCAGTTTGATACGTCCAGTGAAACGTTTCTGTCCGCTGTCCTTGATGATACCTTCGGAGTCATTGTAGGAGAATGACGAGTAGTAACTCCCGGCGTCAGTCTTGCCCGTCAGAGACAGGGAATAGTTCTGGTAAAGAGCCGTGCGTGTTATTTCCTTTGTCCAGTCCGTACCTGTCATCGAGAGTGGATCCTTGTAGACATTGTCTTCCATAGGAGTGGAGATGGAGAGTCCCGGATGGTATTGATCAGCGCCGAAGGAGGCCAGGTCGTTTCTGTAAATCGCAAACTCAGATGCGTTCATGATGTCCAGACGGCTCGGAAGCTGTGAGAATCCCATGTCAGCCTTGAAACTGATGTTCGGTTTTCCTTTGCTTCCCATACCCGCCTTGGTCGTGATGATGATGACACCGTTTGATCCTCTGGAGCCATAGATGGCGGTGGAGGATGCATCCTTCAGCACGGAGAGGGATGCGATGTCCTCGGCGTTGATGTCATTGAGGTCATGTATCGCATCGATGATGCCATCCACAACAATAAGAGGTTCGTTGGAGGCCGTGATGGAACGCGAGCCCCTGATTCGGATTGTCGTGGTGGCTCCCGGCTCACCGGATGTGGACATGATGTCCGCTCCGGCGATACGCCCCTGCAATGCATTGTCCACGGACTGCGCCGGGGCTGACTTGATGTCATTCATCTGCACGTTTGTCACAGAACCTGTGAGATCCTGCTTCTTGACAGAACCGTAACCGATGACGACAACGTCATCCAACATGGTGGAGTCAGACTTGAGCCTGACCGTGATGCTGCTCTTTCCGTTGACTTTCACGTTCTCGGTGACGAAGCCCATGGAAGAGACTTCGAGGACAGCGTTGGCGTCGGCAGTGATCGTGAACTTTCCGTCAATGTCGGTGAACACTCCGGTCTTCGTTCCCTTGATGACCACACCGACCCCGACAAGCGGTTCTCCGGTCGTGTCCAGAACGGTTCCGGACACCTTGACCTTACCAGCATCCTGCGCGAAAACGGCAGGCACCGCCGGCAGGAAGAACAATGCCATAGACAGCGCCATGGCGATTACCATAAATCTGTATTTCATCATAGCGTTTCCGTTTTATCAGACTCTTCTCCCGGCAGACCGGCAGTGATGCGGTCCAGTCCGCTTCCGCCGTTCGCCTTGAATACATCCTCGTCCTGCACCTTCTCGTTGATTGTGTATTTACGAATATATATGCCGTCCAACGCGACCCTGTTAGGTTTTCCGTTCCCGTCCGGAGTCGTCAGGCAAATCTGCGTGTCACCGGTGAACGGACTCTTCTCCGTCGCTATCAGGAACACATTGTAGGCACATGTCTTCACATTCCACATGGTCTTGGCTACATTGGCTGGATCCTCTACACTGAAATTGTTGAGGTCAATGTCCATGTAAGTCCTGCCTTCCTCCGCGTAGTCCATGATGACTCCGCCGCCTAGAACCTCGAACCTTAGCTTGCCCAGATCCGGTGTGCCGTCCTCAGAGGTGTAGGCCACGGCCTTGAACGACACCATCAGAAGGGAGTCCTTCTGCAATCCGTTCACATAAGGAGTGATGATGTCGGCCTTGGTTCCCTTAGTGTCACCGATGTAGAACCAGCCATATTTCCCGTAGCAGGCCTGCACACCATCCTCTGTGTAGGCTGTGGATTCCCATTTCTGAGATGTGCCCGTCCATTTCTGGAACTGCTGCTCGCGGGAGGTGTCGAACGGGTCGGCGCTTCCGTACTTCAGCCAGCTGAAATCAGAAGACAATCTTGCGGCAAGTCCTTGGTGCAGCGTGATGAACGTTCCGAAATATCTCTCTGGAGCGTTGAGTGTCAACGTACCGGTCCTTCTGGTGTAGTAGCACTTGCTGGAGATAGGAGAAACATCAAGACGGATGACCGACCAGTCTCCGTCCGCATCCACGGACTTGACCGAAACCCAAGGAGTAGTCTTGTCGTCCTGCCAGAATGTGGTGAAGCCAATGTCTGACTTCACATACAGGTCGAACTCACCTCCGGCGCACGGCACGGAAAGCTCGGTCACGGGCTCTTCGGCATCCTTGGAGAGGTACACCGAGATGTACTCGTCCCTGACACCGTTCCCTTCATCCTTCCCGCAGGCGCAGGCAAGCAGCGGCACGCCGGCGAGCAGCAAGGAAATTTTAATGAAGCTTTTTAGCATATTAATTTAACTTTAATAATATCAAGAACATTAAAACTCGAAATCAACGAGGATAGGCCTATGGTCAGACGGGTTGTAGTACCCTGTTCCGTATTTGGAATCAACCACAGGGGTGGCGTAGGAGTCAATGACCGTGATGGCGTTTCTTATCTTCGCGAACATCGACGGTGAGGCATACATATAATCTATGCGGGCGTTTCCAGCTGTCGTGGAGACAAGAAATCCCGGATATGTCCGGCCGATGATGTCCACCATGTCGGAATTGTCCCTGATAGCGTTCTGGCAAAGGAAAGCGGTAGAATTCTCATCCAGATTATAGAACTTATTATCGGTGATGTTACGAGAGTTGAAGTCACCCATCATCAGCCAATCCGTCTGGGAGGCGTATTCAGAAGCGTTTACAGTGTGCTCAAGAATATATTTGATCTCATATTCACGGTACTTGTCGCCCTCGTTGTTCGCCTTGCTCGCTTCCTGATTCGGTGTCTTGACCCCGAAGCCGTAAGCCTGAGGCCATGTGTGCAGGGTCACGATGTTCAATTTCTTCCCATTCACACTGACCTGCTGGATAGCCGCGCCATGGGAGATCGGCTTTCCCTCCGTCTCGGTGTCCGTGATCTTCAGCAATGTCTCGACAGGGTATCTGGATGTTATCACCTGAGGATAATTGTCCCTCTTTCCGCCGATGGCGTAATACTGGTGTCCGTATTTCTTCGCGACCTCGGGCCAACCTGAAGGAAGGCGTTTCTCGGAATCATCAGCCTTTGTGGAGGTGTTGTCCTTATATATAGACGAAGCCTCGCACCAGACGCAGACATCCGGATCATAGCGCTTCACCCATTCGATGAAGTTGGCGAAGTCATTGGCCTGATCGGACCACATTCCATTCTGTATGTTCCAGTACAGAACCCTGAGGCTCGCTCTCTCGATGTCCTTGCCAAGATCTGTGACCTCGATCTCATCCACAACGAAGCCATGCGCCCCGTTCACATTGGCGGTTGAGTTGCCGCACAAATGAAGGTAAGTGGCGTCAGTCGCCTTGCGCACGACAAGTTCAAGTGTCTGCCATCCCTGCGCCGCCATCATGGATGACGGAACATCGACACTGCTCTTGGAGACTATCGCCTCGCTGGCCGCTGCCTTATAGACGCAGCTCTTGAGACTCAACGGTTTTCCGTCCAATGTGGCAGACTCGACCATGCCTCCGTTCGTGACGGAAGCAAGGAAATCATCATCGAATCCGGCAAGCGGACGGAAACGTACGGTTATCTTTATCTTGCGGAATCCGTCGATATTGCTGAAATTCGGTGTGGCCAGAATGCCGCGAGTGCCCACATTATAGGACACTGCCATCATCCCAGGGAACTCACGCGCCCTGAACAGGTACTTATAGCCGGAGAAGTTCCTGCTGGCAATATAGTTGTCCGACATTCTGTGCTTCGCTCCGACGGTCTTTCCGTTGATGTCGTTCCAGACATCAGGTTGGATGTATCCAGTTCCTCCGACGTTGTAGCCGACAGTCTCAAGGGCATATTCATCACCATCCAGTTCCGCTCCGGAATCATTGTTCGTCTCACCGGCCTTCGGGGCGAATCCGAATGAGCCGGAGCCTCCCATTATGTTGCCGCCCCAGACGCAAAGGTCGAAACCTTCATACCAAAGAACATTGTTGTCGGACGAATATGTCACCTCCTTGGTGATGAAATCCCCTGACTTTACATCAAGGTCGAGGGGAACGCGCATGACACGTCTCTGTGAATCGCAGACAACCAGCACCGCATTCTTATATTCACCCGGCACAAGGCAGATGTTGAACGAACTTCCCATAGGAACACCCGCGCCACCGTTGGTACAATTCAGGACAACATAGTCATTTGTCTTTTCGGATGGGATGAACTTGTCTCCGTCTTTCAGGAATATACCTGACATCGCGGTTCCGTCACAAAGAAGTTTGACAGACACAACCGAACCTGAACCGTTGATTTTCAGATTCAGGACTCCCAATGCATCGTTCATGAACAATTTGTTGCCGGTCGCCTCGGAGTAGGTTCCATACATCGGGAACCCCGGAAGAGGATCCCCCTCGGTCCAGAACTGGCCGGTAGGGACAGTGATGGTGGCAGGAGTTCCGTCAAACCAATCCGGAGCATCCGCCAAGGAAAGGGAAGCCCGGTAAGTTCCCCGCGCGTTTTCCAGCACATCGGCATAAAGGGCTCCGGAGTCATCCGCCGTCAGGTCATACTTCGTTCCGTTCACATAGACAGCCGAAGCCTTTTCGAGAATCGCATCCTTGGAGATTCCGGTCTGAAGTCTGGAAGCGGAGCCATCGATGTCGACATAGAAACGGACTTTCCCGTCAACAGCGACGATAGGATCGCCCGGCTTGACATCCTCAGGTTTGATGTTGTCTCCCCCTTTCGTTCCGGAAGCACCGTCACAGGAGACAGCCGCATTCAACATGCACAGCATCGTCAATGCGAAAGAAATCAACTTACATTTCATGATTATAGTTTTGATTGTTATCGATTACGTTGTCTTATCGCTCGGGTACTCGCCCTGAACGCAACCGCAAATGTATAAATTTAAAATCAAGAACAATTACAGATTTGTCACAAGATACCTAGATAAAATTATAATTTTGTAACTTAGTGTCATGAAAGGCCAAATAACAGGCCACACAAATATAAAACGTTAATAATTCAGATGGATTCCAAGTGGATGAAAATAACAGCCATGCTCATGTCGGCGTTGGTCTGTGGATGGCAGACGGAGGCACAAAGGACAGAACTGAGGTACACTGACTACACTGTCGAAAACGGATTGTCGTACAATTCCGTGATTGACATCTGTCAAGACACATGCGGTACAATCTGGTTCGCCACCAATGACGGCCTGAACCGGTTCAACGGGCATGACATCTACACATACCGGCATATTCATGATGACGAGACCTCGTTGCCTAGCAACAGCCTGCATAAGGTACTGATGGATGACGGCGACAGGATCTGGGTGTGCACGTCAAACGGACTGGCATACTACGATGCCGTGGCTGACGCGTTCAGGAAAGTGGACATTCCGGGAGCGGTTTCGGTGGAAGACATGGTACAGATTGACGAAGATCAGTTTCTTGTGTCTACGAGGAACGCTTCATATATTTACGACAAGGATAAAGGAACATCAACCATATTCGAGATTGAAGGGAAACCTTTTGTGTTCTATTCGGCATGCCGTGACGGCGACAACATAATAATCTGCACGAGATGGAAGATGATAGAGACCCTTCACGTGAAAGATGGTACTTTATGCCGCAAGTATGAACCTTTCAAGATTCCACGATTCGGCGTAGTACCTCTTCCGGCCGGAAACGAACGCTATTATATCGGGACTAAAGGAGCCGGGCTGATACTGGCTGACGCTGCCGGCGGCTCATTCAGAAAAATTGACGTCGGTCAGAACGGTTGGCACGAGGTGTTCTCTCTGGCGTACGACTCCGAAGGGAAACTGTGGGTAGGCAGTGACCGTGGACTCATGATCTTAAAGGATGACACGTGCGTCCACAGATCAAGTTTCAATGAAATGAAAGACAAAAACATAAGAAGTTTGTTTCTGGACTCTTCGGGAGGCATGTGGATAGGAACCGAGTTTGCCGGGGTCAAATACTGGAACAAGAAACGCGACAAGTTCAAGCCTTTGGCCATGGCGGACCGGCTTCTTTCCGATGAAATCATCACGGTTCTCCATTATGATGAGCAAGGAGCCATATGGGCAGGAACCAGATACAACGGACTTGACAGGTATTTTCCTGAGACAGGAAAAAGATTCCATTATGAACTGAACAACGTAAGAACGATATGCTTGAGTGAGGATGGGAAATATGCCTACACCGGAGCCGAAGTGGATGGAATGCACCGCATAGACCTGAGAACCGGCGGGACCAAATTGTTGAAAACTCCTATTGACGCGATGTCAATAACAAGAGCGGCCAACGGTAAACTCTGGCTCGGAGCCCTTGTTGGACTATACCTCTACGACCCGCGACGTGATGTCTCGAAGCAGGTGGACCCACCCACAAAAGACAAACTTATCCGTGTCCTGAGCCTGTACAAGGACAGCCACGGCAGACTGTGGAACGGAGCCAAGGAGCATCTGATTGTGTACCGGATTTCGGAAGACAACTCAGTGAAGGATGTCACACCGGCAACCCTTGATGGCATAGTCCAGGTCCAGTGCCTCTACGAGACGGAGGACGGGACAATGTGGATAGGAACGCTGGACGGTCTCATCGCCTACAGGGAATCAGCATCCGGTGACGGTGAGATTGAATATATTCAAGGGCTTCAGGCAAGCACCGTCAGGGGAATCGAAGAAGACAACGACGGAAACCTGTGGGTAAGCACGGACAACGGTCTATGCCGCTACATAAGGGAAACAGGGACAATCAGGACCTACAACAAGGATGACGGGCTGAGATGCAGCCTGTTCAACACCTGCGCACATTGCAAAGATCCATCCGGCACGATGTATTTCGGCGGCACAAACGGTGTGGAGGTGTTCGATCCCAAAGACATATCCGTAAACACAGAGACATTCAGGCCGAACATCGAAGAGTTGACCGTCAACAATATAAGCATCAAACCAGAGGACAAGTCTGGAATATTGAAGCGGAACATCTCGCTCACGGAGGACATAACATTAAGGCATTGGCAGAACTCTATAACCTTCCGTTTCTCATGCCCGGACATGATCTCCGGAAGCACGACTTCGTTCGAGTACATGCTTGATGGTTTTGACAAGACATGGAACACAGCCCGTGGACGGGAAGCCACATACACCAACCTCTCCAAAGGGAAATATATCTTCCGGCTCAAAGCGGCCAACAGTGACGGGATATGGTGCGGCACTCCTAGAATATTAAGGATAACTGTCAGGCCTGTGTGGTACAAAAGCACATTGGCCAGAGTGGTATTTATGCTGGCGCTTGCCGGAGCAGCGGCAGTGCTGCTCCTCAAAATCCTGAAAAACAAGGAACTAGAGAAAAAACAGGAAATCGAGCGGCTGACAAAGGAGTATGAAGAGAAAGTACAGAAGACAAAGTTGAATATGCTTGTGGACTTATCATACGACCTGAAGCCTCAGGAGGAGGCGTTCCTGTCATCTGTGCTGGCCTGCGTGGAGAAGAATATCTCCAATCCGGAATTTTCCGTGGAATCCTTGGCTGCGAATGTGTGCCTTTCTCGCGGCAACCTTCACCTGAAAGTGAAGACACTGACCGGCAAGACTCCTGTGGAACTCATCAAGACGATGAGGATGAAGAAAGCGTGCTCGCTGATGAAGGAGACATCCTTGTCAATAGCCGAAATCGCCGAACAGACCGGATTCCAAACTCCCGGCTACTTCATCACAGTGTTCAAATCCCGTTTCGGCGAGACTCCAGGGCACTATGCGTCACGTGTCAGGCAGAAATAATCCGGCATCGGCTCATTTTTCAGGAAGTCAACGCAGATACTTCGCCGTCCAGAACTGTCCGTTCTTTATCATTTCCTCCGGAGTGCCGGCGAAGACCACCTGGCCGCCGTTGTCTCCGGCTTCGGGTCCAAGGTCAATGACCCAGTCGGCGGCTCTGATGACATCCAGATTATGCTCCACAACAATCACCGTGTGACCGCTGCGGATCAGGAAATCAAAGGCTTTCAGCAGTTTCTCCACATCGTAGAAGTGCAGTCCGGTCGTCGGCTCGTCAAACAGGAACATAATCTTTTTCCTGCCGCTGGCGGGGTCGTCCTCGTTCTTGGACAGGAACCAGGCCAGCTTGATCCTCTGGCTCTCTCCGCCAGACAAGGTTGACGAACTCTGTCCAAGCTTTATGTAGGAAAGTCCCACATCGACAAGCGGCTGGAGTTTCCGGGCAATCTGCTTTGAGAGTTCCTCCGTCTGCGAGCCGAAGAACGAGATCGCCTCCTCGACGCTCATGTTCAGGATGTCATCGATGTTCTTGCCTTTGAAACGGACCTCAAGGATGTCCGGCTTGAAACGCTTGCCGCCACACGTCTCACAGACCATCGTCACGTCGGCCATGAACTGCATCGGGATGCGCACGAAACCGTCGCCCTGACATTCCGGGCATCGCCCGCCGTCCTGATTGAACGAGAAGAAGGACGGGGTGTAACCGTTGATCTTGGCGTACTGCTGATCGGCCAGGAGCTTGCGGATGTCATCGTAAACCTTGAGATAGGTCACGGCGTTGGACCGGGAACTCTTCCCTATCGGGTTCTGGTCGACATATTCAACATTCTTGATGCGGTCGGTGTTGCCGGAGATTTTTCGGAATATTCCCGGAAGGTCGCCGGTCTGGTTGATCATGCGGTATAGCGCCGGGTAGAGGATGTCCCCGACGAGAGAGGACTTTCCGCTGCCGCTGACTCCGGAGACCACGGTAAGCACACCCAGCGGGAACTTCACGTCTATATTCTTAAGATTGTGCTCCTGAGCGCCTTCCACCGTGATTGAATATGTCCACGGATGCTTTTCCCTGACGTAGCGTGGCTTTCTTCCGGTCAGGTACTGAAGCGTCAGGGAATTGTCCATGACCTTGGCAGGGACATTGTCTCCGATCTTCCCTTGGAAGACAATCTGTCCGCCGTTCACTCCGGCGTACGGTCCCATGTCGATCAGCACATCGGCCGCGCGGATGATCTCCTCATCGTGCTCGACCACGACAAGGGTGTTGCCGATGTCGCGAAGTTTGCGCAGAACCCCGATAAGCCGCTCGGTGTCACGGGGATGAAGGCCGATGCTCGGCTCGTCCAGAATGTACATGGAGCCTACCAGCGAGCTGCCCAAAGCCGTAACCAGATTGATTCTCTGGCTTTCTCCTCCGGAAAGGGTGTTGCAGGCGCGGCTCAAGGTCAGGTACGCCAGACCGACATCCTTGATGTATTTCAGGCGTGAGACTATCTCCTCGACAGCTTTGCGGATAATGGATGTCTCATATTCAGTCAATTTCAGGCAAGAGAAGAAATCCAGCAGCTCATCAATGTTCATGTCAAGGAGCTCCGCTATCGTCTTACCGCCGACTTTCACGTACAACGCCTCAGGGCGGAGCCTCGTGCCGTGGCAGGCGTGACAAGTGGTACGGCCAGAGAAACGGCTGAGCATATACTTGTACTGGATCTTGTACCTTTGGGACTCCACCCACTTGAAGAACTCGTTGATGCCGACAAGTGAATCATCGTCACCCTCTACGCTGTGGGAATCCCAGATGATGTCCTTGACCTTCTGCGACAGGTTGCAATACGACTCGAAAATCGGAATCCCGTAACGTGGTGCGACCTTGATCAGATGATCCCTGAACCAGCCCATAGACTCCCCTTTCCAGCAAGCGATCGCTCCGTCGTAGATGCTTTTGGTCTTGTCCGGAATCACGAGATCCTCGCTGACCCCTATGATCTTTCCGAGCCCTCCGCAGACAGGACATGCTCCAAGAGGACTGTTGAACGAGAAAAGATATTCATCAGGTTGGCGGAATGTCATTCCGTCAAGTTCAAAGCGGTTGGAATATTCCTCCACAGAATTGTCCTTTCTGAGGATGAGTTTGCCCTCCCCCACCCTGAACGCCGTGTCAATCGACGAGCGAAGCCTGGTCTGGAGATCCTCCCAATCATTCTGCGACCACGGTGTGCCGTCTTCCGAATATGGCAGACACTCCTTGAAAACCGGAAGTTTGAGGCGGTCGATGAGCAAATCCAGATGCTCAGGGTATTCGCCTTTGTCCGCCATCCTCATTATGTCCTCGATACGGATGATGCCGTCATCACCGAAGAATCGGGAATATCCCTCCTCCTTAAGGCGGAGCATCAGCTCGACCTTGTCCTCCCTGCCAGACCAGTTCAGGTCAGTAAGAATATACGCCGTTTTGGAATCGCCACTTAAAATGCTGGCCATCACGTCATTGACGCTGTGACATTTAACCTCTTTGCCGCTGATCGGGGAATATGTCCGGCCGATGCGGGCGAAGATTATGCGGAGGTAGTCGTAGATTTCGGTTGTCGTGGCGACGGTCGAGCGAGGATTCTTGACATTGACCTTCTGCTCGATCGCGATGGCCGGCGGGATGCCTTCTATGGACTCCACGTCCGGCTTGCTCATCCTGCCCAGGAACTGTCGCGCATAAGAGGACAAGCTCTCGGCGAAACGTCTCTGTCCTTCGGCGAAAAGCGTGTCGAAAGCCAATGAAGACTTCCCTGACCCGGAAATGCCGGTCACCACCACAAGTTTGTTCCTCGGAATCTCAACAGTGATGTCCTTTAGGTTGTTGACCTTAGCTCCTTTGATGATTATCTTTCCGTCCTCTGTCATAGTCCATCGATTAGCGAACCGCAAATTTACGAATAATTCCCGGCTTGCATCGAATAATGCCGCCATTTTCTGAAAAGAACCGGGGCAATAAACATTGTATTAGTAATTGCAACACATTGCATTGATTATTGCAATCAACATCCCGTGCTTGCCAAGCGTCAAAACCATTCATCGCAAAAAAAGAAGAGTGACCAATCTTGGCCACCCCTCTCTTATGTTGCTCCGAATGAAGTCTTTTATATCTCCTGCTGTTTGCGGCGCCAGTTCAGCATCGGGAGGAGGAAAGAGATCACGGCGGCTCCGAGCCAGAACCAGCTGACGTAGGTGAAATCGTGCTTGGTCACGGTCTCGCCGAGTTTGTTCACGGCCTCTACCGTGTTGTTGTCCAGAAGGAGTCCCGTGACTACGTTCTGCAAACCGGCGGCGGCGTAGGAAGCGACACCGACGATGCCGAGCGCGGCTCCCGCAGCCTTTCTCGGAACAAGGTCAATGGCCATCAGGCCGCCAAGGAAACTGATCAGCACACCGATGGCGATTCCGAACAGAACCATAGAAAGGATGAGCGTGAAGTGACGTCCACCTCCAAACAGGAACAAGTAAAGGGATATGGCCTCAAGGACGCCGGCGGTGAAGGCGGGATATTTCCTGTCGCCTTTGAACACCTTGTCGGACAGCCAGCCGGAAAGGACGGTTCCCAACACTCCGAAGATTGGATTGATGCCGATGATCGCAGCGGCGGCTTTGAGTTCATATTCATAAGTCTCCTGAAGGAAGATAGTGCCCCATTCGTTGATGGCATAGCGGCTCATGTACATAAACGCGCTGGAAAGAGCCAGAATCCACACTCCGGAATTGCGGAGAACCGCCTTCTGGATCTTTCTGGTCTCCATGGCCCTGGTCTCGTCAGACTCGGAGGACTCTTCCGCAGCCGGCTTTCTGGTCTCCTCTCCGGAGAGTTCCTCAATGGATGGAAGTCCCTTGCTCTCAGGCGTGTCGTGAAGCCAGAAAAGAATCAGAAGCACTCCCAGAAGTCCTGCGCAGGCCGCTCCGAAGAAGCCCCATTTCCAACCGAAGGCGGCGACAATGGAGCCTACGAATATGAACGAGAGACCCTCTCCGATGTTGTGCGAGGCGCTGAAAAATCCGTAATAAGTGCCGCGTATCCTGAGCGGGAACCATCTTGACAGGGTAACTATGGAAGGCGGAGCGCCCATTGACTGCGCCCAACCGTTCATGCCCCACATGATGGCAAACACAATGAATATCACGGAACTGCTGATGCCGGCGCTCACAGCCGTGGCTCCGAGCACTCCCATGATGAGGTTCGCGGCGGACGACAAGACAAGTCCCGTGGCCATAAACCTCTTGACGTTGGATCCGTCGGCCAGGAATCCATTGACAAACTTGCCCACGGCGTAGGTCCAGTAAAGACACGCGCCGATGATACCGAGCTGTGTCGCGTTAAGCAGTCCGGCATCAATCAGCGGCTGTTTCATCACGCCCATCGACATACGGCACACGTAGTAGAGCGCATAGCCGAACGTAATGGCGATGAAGGACTGGAAACGAGAGCGTTTCCAGATCTTGTCAGTATTCTCCGGAGCCACCTTTGCGGCGGAAGGAGCGCTTATTCTGAAAAAATCGAGAAATGAAGCCATTATCTATGAATATTATGATGGCTTCTAATCGTGCAATCCTTTGCTGCGGAGATATGTAAGCAGCTGCTCCGGGCGGTCGGTCTGGATAAGAGTGGTGCCAAAGGCGATCACCTGGTCGTAAATGAGGGCAGGGTCGCCGCAATCAAGAGCCTTGTCGTCGTCCAGATAGCCGCAGAGGCTTCCCCAGATGGTGTTGACCCAGAGTTTTGATCCGGAGTCGATGATCTTCTTGAAGCAATCCTCTACCTCAGGGGTCAGTTTCTTCCAGCAGACCTCATAGGCAAGAGGCACGGTGCCAGTCTCCATATATTCATTGAAAAGAGCCTTTCCGGCCTCTTTCTGGATGTCAATGATAGGCATATACATCATATTGCGCTCGTGTGCGTCCATCTTCGCGGCGACTTCGGCCACAGGCTTCTTGCCCTTGATCAGAATCTGGTCAGTGACTCCGAGTTCCTCGGTTAGGGCGAGCACCAGATCGTAATATTCATAGCCCTGATCCACGTTCACGCAGATGCGGTCCTTGCAGCACTCCAAAGCCTCGCGGAGGGTGCAGATGTGCAGTGAATCGGTCACCACACCGTGCGCGCGCTTGAGTCTGAACTTCTTAAGTTCCTCCAGAGTGTAGTCGCTGACAAGCCCTTTTCCGTTCATGCAGCGGTCGATTGTCTTGTCGTGCGAAAGCACAAGAACGCTGTCCTTGGTGAGTTTGAGGTCAAGTTCCATGATGTCAGCCCCCATCCTGATGATGGACTCGATGGCTGGTATGGAGTTCTCCGGATAGTTGCGCCAGTCGCCTCTGTGGCAAGCCACGACAACATATTTCGAGGCCGGATCATGCATCTGAGCTACAATCATCTCAGCCCTGTTAGGGTACTTGGCAACATCAACCACATTCTTCTTGGCCGTATTGCAGGAGCAAAGGCACACCGCCGCAGCGGCAAACAGGTACAAAATTCTTGCTTTCATATATTCATTTAATTTTAAAATATTTTGTCAGTCAATGCCGGCAATCGTTAATAATCCGCGGCAGGGTGCTTCTCTAAAGAAGTTTCCTTAGCTCGGCGAGGGCGCAGGAGATGTGGTACTGTACCGTCTTGGGACTTATCATCAACGCGTCCGCGATTTCTTGGTAAGTCTTGTGTTCGTAGCGGTTCATCCTGAAAATCGTCTTCCTCAGGACCGACATTCCATCGATCGCCTCGTCAATGCTGCGAAGCAGTTCCAAGGTGTCCGCCTGAAACGACGGTTCGTAGTGCTCGGTGCCCACGCTCGCCGACACCTGCCGGTAGCGGTCACGAACTCCTTTGCGCTTTATGAAATTCAACACAGCGTTATGCGCCATGCTGAACAAGTAGGACTTGAGTGAATCCACCTCACGGAGGGCTTCACGGGAATTCCATATCTTCAGGAAAATATCCTGTGTGATGTCCTCCGCCTCGGCGGAATTCTGCAGCATGCTGAACGCGAAATTCCGGATTCGTCCGACATACAGAACATAGAGGATGCCAAGAGCCTTGACATCCCCTCCTGCTATCTGCTCAAGTAACTGCTTGTCTTCTTTAAGCATTTCACTTGACAAATATAACGATTATTTACCACTTTCTGACACGTACCTTGTACATATCAATGTCAACATTGATTATCCTGTCAGGTGCAGAGGCATTGATGTTCCGACTGTAGCGGAGCTTATGGGAAGACCAGCTCTCCTCACCCTCCGGAACGGTAGCATCCGTGTACCAAGCCTCACCTGTCTCAGCGTTGTAGTTCAGGGACTTCAGTGCGGTGGAACTGGAGAACAACGGCATCTCCGTGAATTTCTCGGTCTCGACATTGAACAGGTACGCACGTTTTCCCGCCACGGTGATGGTGTTGTCATCCACACGGTTGATATCGTGTATTCCACCCTGAGGAGCCTTTATGCTCTTGACGAGTTCAAACGAAGGTTTGTCAGTCCCCAGACCGTTTATCTTGAATATCTTAAGGACATCACCGCCGGCAGCGTAAAGCACATTCCTCTTGTAATCCCAGACAACGCCGTGGCCTGAATAAAGGTCTGCGCTTGCAAGAACCACCTCTGATCTTGCGGAATTGTAAAGCTGGATCTTGTTGTGATTGGCCGTAGAGCCGGTGGAAGTGGCGACAGCGATGTAACCTCCAGGAATATATTCAGCGGAATGAGCGTTCGGCACAGCCGTGGCGTGGAAAAGCATCTTGGATGTGTAATAGTCCAGAAGGGCGCACCAGCCGTATGAGCTGGTCAGCAGCAGTTTGCTCCCGTTGTCCACGAACTTGCACTCGTCAAGATGGTCGCATCTTTTGGCGTCAAGGCCCAGATCTCCGGCAGCCGACCTCGCATCCCACTGCCAGACGATGCTTTCCTTGTAGGAATCCTTCGCTATCGTCGCATTGATCACAAACACGTGATTGTCTCCGCAGAACACAAGCTCGGTCGATTTGTCTTCGGCCATTTTCTCAGTACTGATCCGCTCACCGGCCTCAAGAACAACCTCCTCATTAATCGAGGATGTGATTGTCTGGCCGGAAGAAGTGGTTATCTTGACCGTAAAGCCTCTGGACAGAGTCACAGGGGCACAATACACCGGAATGAACACAGAATTCGAGCGGCAGTCCACCGGCGTGGCAGGAGTCATCTTGACCGACGCGGAGCTTGCGTAGAATGTTCCTTCGACGAAATCAGCGGCGACCTCTCCGGCAAGGTTCTCACCACCGTTGGCAGTCAATTCCAGAGACGCCACATCATAGTCCCCCATCGCCACATTCACAAACACCATACATCCGGCGGGTTTCAGATTGAAGTTGCAGCCCTCGTAGGAATTGACTTTGGCGCTCGTCACATCAAACATGACCGGGACCTCGGTTCCGTTCTGGTTTGTCGGGATGGTGTATTTCACTGTGTTTCCGGACAGACGCACATCAGCGCCTGAAGGATACCAACTCAAAACAGGAGTCTCAAGCCTTGATGCCTGAACATTGAACAGGAACAACGAAGAGTTGCTGCCAGGGAGAATCGGAGCCGCCTCAGCCCTTTTCGCGATTCCGCCCGCTTCCAGCATTATCACACCTTTGTCTCCGGAGTCCCAAGACGGTGAGACAACAGCCCCTGCTGTCTTGTAATCCTTGCTCGCCTCATAGTATGGGCTCAAGGTTATCTTAGCCTTGACCGCCAGATCCCTGATTTCGGAATCCTTATTCTCCGAACAAGCATTGGCTGCGCACAAAGCAATCGCTGCCGACACTATGGATATAAACTTTATCTTATTCATTTCCTTCATTTTTAATGAATATTCCGGCCTGGCCGCAGGTTCATCCCGCGGCCAGGCCGGAAATGGTTACTTTATGCAGCATGAACCGCAGATGTCACCGCCATGGGTGCTCCACCCGGAGGCTCTCTGGCCTCCGACATACTTGCCGACCAGCAGGCCGTTGCCAGTGCCTTTGGCGCTACCGATGAAAGCCGAGTAGAACACACCGTCAAGGAGGTTGTTGCCACCCATCTGCTTCTGGTTGTCATCACCTGCGTTCTCGGTCCACGACTCCTTGACCGTTCCATCACTGTTGAATATGTAGGATGTGTTTCCGACCTGTCCGGAAGTGATGTAGAAGTGGTTCTCTGAGTCCACGCAAGGATGTGAGAAGTTGAAGGCATTGGCCTTGCCGCCACCATTAAGAACATGCTCATGGCTCCAGATTACCTTGGTCAGATCCTTGTCGATGTTATAGACATGATTGTCCTTGCAGCCGACGAAGACGGTGCCGTTAGGTGCCACGACAGGCTCGTAAGGATTGTTGCCGGCAAACACGAAGTTGTCCACTATGATTTCCTTTTTGGCAAGATCCACGGAACTGAGTCCGGCCGCCACTGGGACATACATCGTGTTCTTGTCCGCAGCCACGGCAAAGCCGGAGATTCCGACCATCTTGGCGCCCATGGTCAATGTCTTGAGAACCGTACCATCCGCGATGTTGTGGAAGGTGATCGATGCTCCTGCGCCGGTCACCAGTTCATCACCGTTCACGAGAAGACCAGCCACAGCTGTCCCGACGGCCTGCTGCCATTTCTTCGTGCCGGACGCCGCGTCGATTGCGAACACATTTCCGGCCGCGTCACCGATGTAGACTTCCGTGCCGGCGGCGTTGACGGCAGGAGCGGCGCTCTTCAGCGAGCCGGCCTCCGTGAACTTCCATCTGAGCTGTCCGTCAGCCGAAACGGCATAGAACTGCCCGGATGACGTGGTGCCATAATAGATGTCACCGGTGACAGGATTGACTGTCAGCGGATTATAGCTTGCCGAGTTCACCTCCGGGACATATTTCCACTTGAGGTTGCCGGTAATCACATCGAACGCATAAAGGACAGCTTTCTTGTTGAAAGTGACGTCATAGACAGTCTTTCCGTCAGGAGAGAAGACAGGGCAGCTGCCTTTGAATCCTTCGTACGAGGTTCCGGACATCTCCCAATCATTGAAGAACACAACGTACTGGCGGATCTCCACCTCAAGGGTCCAAGTCTTTGTCTTGCCCTTTATGTCCGCGCTCAGGGTAACCTGCTGCGCTCCTGTCGCGATGAAGCCCTTGGAAACATCAACGCCTTCGAGAACCTTTCCGTCAGGGAATGACCACTTGACATTTGTGGCGTCAGGATAGCCATCTGTGTTGAATGTGAACCGGATAGGCTGATTGATGGCAGCCGTGGTCCTGTCAACGGTGTAAGGAATCGCCAAGGTCGGCATGGCCTTGATCTGTGCCGGAGCCGAAGCGCCTTTCGGATAGTTGGCCACAAGGGTGAAAGTGTAGTTCTTGTCGTTGGTCAGGCCGGTCACGTCATAACTTTCCTTGTCCTCCTCGATCTCGGCTTTCTGAACGTCAGCCTCAGCACCTTCCATAAACCAAGTCAAAGTGTAGGATGTCAGCAGCTGAGATGGACGTGTCCAGGTCAATGAGACCGTGGCGTCGGAAGCGTCCGCGTCCAGATCCGTCACAGGAAGCCTGGCGGTCGTAGGCTTGGCCGCCGCCTTGACAGCGTTGGAGATCAGGTCGCCATAGACAGCCTGGACAGAAAACTCGTAGTTCTCACCGTTGACAAGCTCGGTCACAGTGTAGTTCTCAGTGTCGGTGCGGACCGTCTGTTCCGAACCTTTCGTGTAGGTGATGATGTACTCCGTCGGATTCCATCCCTCAGGGACAGACCACGACAACTGTACCTCCTCATCACCCGGAACAGCCTTCAAGTCAGTCACCTGATGGCGCGGTCCACCGGTCTGAGGAATATCCTCCTGCCAGCAGGAGCCAACCGTCAGGCAAACGACAGCCGCGATGATGCAATATAATATTCTTTTCATTTTCTTTTTCTGTGTTTATCAATATCTCAGTGTTATCATCAGAATCCAGGATTCTGCCAGAGGATGTCAGTGTTGTTCACAATCTCAATCTGATCCTGAGGAATCGGGAACAACAGATTGTGAGAGTCAAGCGAATAGCCTAAAGCCTTGAAATAATCCACTGCCAGTCCGAGCCGCACAAGGTCAAACCATCTCTGTCCCTCAAGTGCGAACTCTCTGCCTCTTTCAGCGGCGAGTTCCTTGATGAAGGCATCGTTGCCGGAGACCTCGGCCTCAGTCAATTCCGGAAGTCCGGCGCGGGTGCGGGTCTTGTTGAGGTAGGTCAGGGCATCGGAAATCTTCCCCTGCCGTCCCAAAGCCTCAGCATACATAAGGGTCACATCAGCGTACCTGATGAACGGGAAATCATTCCCGACCTGTGTGGTATAAACGGCATCATAGGTGTCCATATACTTGTTTATGGCATATAGTTTTCCCGGTGTGATCTCCTGATAGTCCTTTATCAAGGTGAACCTGTTGTCATCATCCGAATAGACAGTCTTGAACTCAGCCGTAGGATTGATTCTGAATTTCGGATCCGCATCACCTGAGCTGAACCAGTAGCCGTGACCGTTATCGTTGGTCTTGTTGTAATAAAGGGCGAATATGATCTCCTTGTTCATCTTGTTGGCCACATCGAAAGCGGCGGCCGTTGTGGACATAAGGCCATAGTTTGCGTCCTTCATCGCCTCCTCAAGCACAGCCTGGGCCTCGGTGTATTTACCGAAAGTCAGGTAGACCTTTCCAAGAAGAGCCTGTGCGGCGATCTTGGTGACTCTCGCAACCTCTGCCGAGCGTTTCGCCGGAAGAAGATCAATCGCCTCTTTGAGGTCCTCTACGAGAAGGTTGTACATCTCCTCCTCCGTGCATCTCGGGATTGTCTTGGCCTGGACAGGAGTCACCACCGCGCGCGTCACCGGCACGACACCGAAGACCCTATAGAGGCTGAAATACCACCAAGACCTCATGAACAGACATTCGCCACGGTATTTGTCTCCGTTCGCGAGAGTTTTGCCGGACATGTGGTCAAGGACATCGTTGCAGCGGTATATTCCATTGTACCAAGCGTTCCAGATGTTCTTGAGTATTCCATTGTTGGATCTCTCCTGAAAATGATCAAGGTCATACCTGTCCTGGGTGGAGACGGCCATGGACGTCAACACACACTCGTCACTTCTGTAGGCCAGTTCAGTGAGGAAAAAGCCCATTTGAGTCTTAAGTTTGTCGTAGCAGCAATAGACTCCCTGGTTGAAATCATCATCGGTCTTGTAATAGTTGCCTTCAGTCACGGTGTTCGCCGGATACTGCTCGAAGAAACTATCGCTGCAGGAGGCAAGGCTAAACGCTGCAAGACCGACCAAAGCTGATTTTATGATATTCTTCATATTCATTACAGATTAAAGTTGACACCTACGCTGAAGGTTCTTGAAAGAGGGTAAGAGCAATAGTCCTCGCCTGGGCTGAGGGCATTGGTCGATCTCTTGTTGACCTCCGGGTTGTAGCCAGAATAATGGGTCAGGGTGAACAGGTTCGTTCCCTGGACGTAAACCCTCATCTTTGAGATGGTAGTGCCACGGAACCATTTGTCCGGCATCGTGTAGCCAAGCGAAAGGTTCTGAAGCCTGAGATAGGATCCGTCCTCAAGATGGAAAGTGGATGTGCACGACCCGTTGTTTCCGGAGGATTTTCTGGTAGCCCTGTTGAGATTGCCGTAAGGGAACCTGTTCAGGGACTCCTTCATCATGTTCGAAGACGCCTCCATATTCAAAAGGTAACGCCTCTCAAGGTTCAGGATCTCGTTGCCGTAGACCCCTTGGAAGTTCGCCGACAGGTCGAGTCCCTTCCAGCCAAGCTGGACACCGAATCCATAGTAAAAATCAGGCATATAGTTACCCACAATCACACGGTCTGTGTCCTTGTCGAGCTTACCATCACCGTTGGCGTCCACAAATCGGAAATCTCCGACAACCGTTGTCTCGAAATGAGGATAGGTGTCAAGTTCCTCCTGGTTATGGAAGATTCCGTCTTGTACGAGAAGGTAGTAGCAACCGACCGGATAGCCAACCTTTGTGATGTAGTTGGCCCCTGAATATGAAGAAGCCACAATCAGCGGAGCATCCTCGTCACCAAGGGACAGCACCTTGTTCCTGTTCAACGACCAGTTGGCGTTCCAGTCCATAGAAAAGTCTCCGAACGACTTATGCGAAGTCAACGTGATTTCCACTCCTTTGTTCTGCATCGAGCCGATGTTGACATTCGACTTTGTAAGACCCGACACGGATGACACAGGAATATTGAAGAGCATATCCGTGGTCTTTGAATAGTAGAAGTCCGCGTTGACGCCGAGAAGACCGTTCCAAAGGTTCGCATCGAAGCCGATGTTGGTCTGTGTGTTCTTCTCCCAGCCAAGTTCATTGTTGGCGATCTGGGAAGGATACATCGCATTCACGATTCCGTTTCCAAGGTCCAGATTGCTGGAGCCGTACAGAGCGAGGTAGGCGGAGTTGCCGATCTGCGCGTTACCGGTCTGGCCGATGCTGGCGCGCAGCTTGAGATCATTCAGCCAGTTCTTGGTGTTCTTCATGAAATTCTCATCGCTGATTCTCCAACCTGCGGACGCGGCAGGGAAATAACCCCACCTCGTGTTCGGTGCGAATCGCGAGGACGCGTCACCTCTTATAGAAGCAGAGAACATGTAGCGCCCTTTGTAAGAGTACTGGGCTCTGAATAGCCAAGAGGCGAATGTGTAGGCGTACTTGTCGTTGTAGGTGTCGTCAATCGAGATGGTCTTCCCTTTGGTGGTTCTGATCTTGTCGTCACCCTCGGTGCCGGTGCCTTTGATGGCCGATGTCTGGATAGCCTGTTTCTCAGCCTCATACACTGCCACGGCGTTGATGGAGTGTTCACCGAACTTCCTGTTGAACGAAATCTGGTTGGTGACGTTCCAATGGAAATAGGACTGGGTGTAGTTGGCGGCTGTCGGGGATGAAGGCTTGTCGTAGTACTTCGATCCCTTGAGCGGAATGTATGACGGACGATAGTAGTTTCTGATGTAGGAATAGTAGTCGCCGCCGACCGTGACTTTATATTCAAGTCCCTTGATGAACTCGTAGGAAGCGTGGATGTTGCCCACCATATTCAGTTTCTCCCTGACATCATCGATTTCCAAAGCCAAAGCCACTGGGTTCAAAACCTCATTGGTCTGAGTGTTATAGACATTGAATTTCAGGAACCCGTTCATGTCCCAGTTATAGGAACCATCTGAGTTATAGGCTGGGAAGACCGGAGGCGCCATCAAGGCCGACGCGATCACACCGTCACTGCCGTACTGGCCATCGGAGTTCACATAATTTGTCTTTGAATATGACGGTGAGAAGCTCACACCGTATTTCAGCTTACCCTTCTTGCCGTCAAGGTTGGCTCTGAGCCCATACCTCTCGAAGTCTGATCCTATGATCGTTCCCTCGCGGTTGAGATAGTTCACACCGATATAATAGTTGTAGTTCTTGGTCCGCGCCGACACGCTGAGAGCATGCTTGTGCGAAAGAGCGGTACGGAATATCTCGTCCTGCCAGTCAGTGTTGGTCAAGGTTCCGGTCTTGTCCTGAAGATAGGCAGTGATGAGAGGATCCACACAATGGTAACTCTCCGGACGGCTGCCATAAGGATCTCCGATCGAACCGGTCGGGACATTGAAAAGATAAGCGCCGTCCCTGGCCTCTTTGAATATCTCCGCGAACTCGTAGGCGTCAAGCATGTCAATCTTCTTTGAGACATTCGAGACGCTGAACTGCCCGTCGTAGGAAATCACAGGAGTCTCAGAGTTGGCTCCACGCTTGGTGGTGACAAGGATGACACCGCATGATCCTCGGGAACCGTAGATGGCGGCTGCCGACGCGTCCTTCAAAACCTCAAGGCTCTCGATGTCGTTGCCGTCTAGATTGGCGAAAGCTCTTGAGTCGCAAGGGATTCCGTCGATGACATAGAGAGGGTCGTTGCCGGAAGTGGCCGACTGGATACCCCTGACCCTCACGGAGACGTTGCCGGAAGGCTGACCGCCCAGATTGATGACCTGGACTCCAGGCATCTTGGCGGCCATTGATTCACGGAAGTCCGTGGTCGGAGTGTTGGCGAAGTCCTCGGCTTTGATGGAGGCGATGGATGTCGTGACATCCCTCTTGTTCTGCGCTCCGTAACCGATGACGACCACATCGTCCAGTTTGATGGCCTCTTCCTCAAGCACGAAATCGGCTTTGGACTGGCCTGCGGTCAAAGTCACGGAAGCGCCGTTGTAGCCGATGATGGACACGTCAAGCGTCGCGTTCTCATCCTTGACCTTGAGCTCGTAATTTCCGTCAATGTCGGTTCCGGTTCCGTTGTTGGTGCCACGTTCGATGACCATGGCTCCGATCACCGGCTGGCCGGACTTGTCCACGACCTTTCCCGTGATGGCCTTCGGGCCTGTGACCCCCGAAACCTTAGGTTTGGCTTCCGGTGCCTTCTTGCTCAGAAGGATCTTCTGGTCCTTGAATTCGACCTTGACACCGGGAAGCACCTTCTTGATGATGGCTTCGATGTCCTCGTCCTTCGCGTTCACCGTGACCTTGCGGGCAAGATCAATGTCGGTGTCCACATAGGCGAAAGTGTAGGAACTTCCGGCCTCGATGGCCTTCAGGAGTTCCTTGACTGTCACATCCTTGACATTCACGTTCGCTGTCCTGCTCTGGGCATACGCACCGAGCGAGAGCCCGATGGCACACAGAAAGCAAAGAACAGTTTTGGCGAATGAAGGAAGAATGTTAGATGTTCCTTTCATTAATATTAGTGTTTTTGGTTTTTGTTATCAATTATGATTGTCATTCCATGACGTTCCCATCGGACAGGAAGCAGGGTTGAAACGACCTCCATGATGTCCTCGAGAGACTCATCCCTGACTGTGAGCGACATTCGCTTGTCTTTAAGGTCTGTGGCATTGCATGTTATTCTGGTCTGGTACTTGTGCGACAAACTTTCAAGGATGTCACAAAGTCTGACGTTGTCGAAGGAGAGCCTGCGCTCGTACCACCGGCAGCAGTCATCCGCGTTCACCGCCGTGACCTCTGTCCGGCCCATGTCCCATGAAAATTTCTGGTCTGGTTTCAGAATCACAAGTTCCTTGCTTTCCGTGTCGGACACCTGCACCGAGCCGCTTCGGAGAATCACCTCGGCGGAATGGTCGGCAGGATTGCTGAGAACATTGAATTCAGTCCCGAGAACCTTGACCTGCAGGTTGTCGTGCATATTCACGATGAACGGGCAGTTTTCGTTCCGCGCGACTTCAAAATAACCTTCCCCGTCAATGGCGACAATTCTCTCCCGGCCACCGAAATTCTGGTTGTAGGACAGCCGGCCGCCACGGTTGAGCCAGACACGGGTACCGTCAGGCAAGGTGTAGGAACCAGTGTTGTCAGAGGAGGCCATGAGCACGGTTTCCCTTTCAGGGGTCATTCCCAGTCTCGCCACAGCAATTCCACCCATGAATATAACTACGGACGCGGCGACAGCGGCACAGTACCTCAACGGTCTCGCAGCAAGGAATCCGGCCAGCCAGCCGGTTTTTCCGGTCCCTTTTCCGGTCGCTGAGCTTGTGGTTCGGCAAGGCTCACCAACCATCGAAGCGCCCGCTGCCACACAAGTCCCTTTTCCAGTCGCCGAGCCGGTGGTTCGGCAAGGCTCACCAACCACCGAAGCACCGGCATCAAAACCTGTCTCTCCCAGTGAAGTCATAAGTCTATCCAATCCGGCCGACAGGTCGAAATCCGGTGACTCGGAGGTGACAGAGTCCCAGTATTCCTCAAGCAAGGCCTTCACTTGAGGTTCGTCACCATGCACGGCAAGCCAACCAAGGTACCGTTGTCTCAGTTCCTCTGAGACCTCAACCCCACTGAAAAAGAAATCCAGAATACGCCTGTAGTCTTCGACTTTCATTATTTACCCGCCTGAGTGAACGTGTAAGTGCTTGTGTACGATCCGGCTTTCAGTCGGATGGTTCCAGTGCGGTCGGCTCCGGTAGTGTTAGGCTGAGTGGTGATGACGGACTCGCTGACACCCCTCGTGCCCTTCGCCGGTTCAATCGTGAACCAGTCCTCGCCTTCAAGTGACCAATCGCAGGTCGCGTAGATCGTGATCTGATCCGTCCCTCCCTCCGCCAGCGTGGCCGGAGTCTTGGCGGTCAGCTTAGTCTGGATGACAACCGTGTCGCGCACCTCAGACTCACTCTGTTTCTGACAGGATACTCCACCCAAAAGCAGCGGAGCGACCAGAAAAAGCGTTGTTATGAGTTTTAGTTTCATAGAGCATAAATATGTTTTACATAAAGTAAGACACCTTCGACGCCTTATATGCTAAAAACGATTAATATTTTTTTCTTGCCAACTGGTTTCACTCGTCTGTCTGGCGGAAGATAATGGAGAATATTCGTAAAAATATTATCTTTGTACCAGCAGACCAAGCCTCATTCAAAGGGTGACAGGAAATGATTCTGAACGAAACGATATTCGAAGGGTTATATTACAGGTACAGCGACAGGCTTTACAACTTCGCTTTCAGATTCGTGGCGGACGGACGCGCGGCCGAGGACATCGTGCACGAAGCGTACGTGACCCTTTGGGAAAAGTTTGAGGGCAAGGACAGCGACGCCTGGCAGGCCCTGTTGTTCAGGTTGGTCCGCAACCGGTCGATAGACGCCCTGCGCCACCAGTCCGCCGTCAAGGTTGTCAGCATGACCGAATCTTTCATGAACATCTGCGATGAGGAGCTTTATAATCTGGATTTCTCGGTCAGCGACTCAGACAAAAAGACAATCTACGATGAACTCATGGCAAACATCCGGCGGATCATGGCAAAGCTTCCGTCCAGATGCCGCGATGTGTTCAATATGAGCAGATTCCAAAACATGAAGAACAGGGAAATCGCCGCAGCGCTCGGCATTTCCGAAAAAGCCGTGGAGAAGCACATCCACAAAGCGCTTGCTGTGTTCAAAAAAGAACTGGAAGACATTTCCACGGACAGCAGCGCCAACCTCAACGGAGACAACGGAGTCAGCCACATCCTGCTGATGCTTTTCCTGACAGGAATCACAAGCTAGGTCCACACCAGTTCAGCAAAGCTGTGATATTCATTGAAAAACGGAAGGGACGGCAAAGAAACCTTTTGCCATCCCTTCCGTATATCAGAAGAAGCCCCTGCTACCTGTAGCAGATGTTGAACTCGGCCAGATTGGAAAGAGGAGCCTTCATTCCGCCTCCGGTGCGTCCAGAGGCTGTCACCACGAATTTCACGTACTTGGCCTCAGGCTCTGACTCAGCAGAGTGAATATTCCTGTAAGCGCTCACACCTGCATAGTTGAAGGAGCATACGGTCGTGTAGCTCTCTCCGTCAGAAGAGACTTCCAGATGTCCTCCCTTGAGATCTGATGCATATTTGTCCTGACGGCGGTACAAGTCGAAATCCGAGATGCGCACAGGTGTCGCCAACTCATATTCAATAATATAAGGGAGTTTGAAGACACCTATATCATTGGCCGAATAGCCGGACTCCCATCGTGTGTTGAGTTTTCCGTCAATGGTAAGCTCAGGGCCGCGGCTCGGAACGTAGGAGTTGCAGCTGCGGACGGAGATGTCCGACTGGCTGTAGTAGTGCCTGTTGAACAGATTGATCACAGACTCACTGCCACCCTCCACTTTGAATCCGCCTTCCGACTCGACACTAGCGACAAGGGAATAATTCCTTTCAACAGCCTTGGACTTGTCGATGGTGACCGTGTACACAATCTCGGACACGCCAGGCACGAATCCTTCCTCGGATGAGGATGTCACTGAATATGATCCCTCAGGGAGAAGAGGGTACTCCGCGTTTCCGGACGGCACATTGAAGGAAAACTTGACACCATTGCTCCAATTGTTCTCTATCCCAGTCCTGACCTTGTATTCAAGAGTGATCGTGCCATCGCTGTCACCAAGCTTGTCAAGGCTTGTCTCCGACACGCCGGCATTCTCCAGACTGAATGCCATCATGCTCATGTCCGGCACTATGACCACACTGGACAGTTCCTCGCTGCTGGCGTCATTGACACCATCTGTCAGGCTTTTCAGTCTCAACGGAACCGCATAGCCTTTAAGGTCGGAATAGTCGGCCTCAACCGCAAGACTCTTCAAGGCTTCGATGTTGAAATTCACCTTGAATCCAGCCTTCTTGTCAACCATCTTAAGATCCGACACTTCCAACGACCAGCAGTCAGACGGAAGCACCTTGAGGGTGTCCGAGTTGTCTGTGTTGTATTTCTCCAGAACTGCATCATCCTCTACCAGCCTCACTTCAGGGTCTTTGTCGTAATAACTTCCGCAGTAAGCGTTCACAACGGCCGAGAACGAAGGCTGGACATCGTAGAACGTCTCTGTCTTCTGATAGCCGTTGTTCAGGATGTACACCGCAGGATCATAAAGGTTGTCCTCCCAATGGCTTGGTTCACAGGCCACAGCGGACAGAATCACGGCTGAAGCCGCAAGAATATATTTTCGTTTCATAATGATTTCTTTATCTGTTTGGTTCAACTGTTACCACCCATAGTTCTGGGTCAGGTCCGGGACTCTGTCAAGCTCCGCCTGGTTCATCGGAAGGAGGTAATACTTCTTTGTGAACACCCTCTCAGATTTGGTCCCGGCCTCTCCGAACGTGTCGAAGATGGATGTACGTTTCCAATATTCACCTGAAATCTTGTGGTTTGCAGCGTTCAGGTTGCAGCCGACAACCTTGCCGTTGTCCTCCTTCTCGGCAATCATCCACCGACGCGTGTCGAAGTAACGCTTGCCCTCGAAGCACAGTTCCACCATACGTTCCCTGCGGATATACTTTCTTTGAAGATCCTTGTCTCCGATGATTTCCGGATAAACATCCCCTTCATCTGTCCCAATGGCCGGCACACCGGCTCTGTGACGTATCTGATTCCAGAAAGTGAGTATGTCAGGATTTGAAGGGTCATATTCATTAAGAGCCTCGATGTACATCAGAAGCACATCGGCATACCTGATGATCGGCCACGAAAGGTTGCCCCACTTGCTCAACTTCGTGTCAAGGTCAGGATCTATGAACTTGAGGCACAGGTAGCCGGTCGGGGTGTAGTTGTTGGACGTGATCGGACCGGAGTTGCCATTCTTGTAGAACTGCACGTTTGTCAGTTTGTTCGTGCCCATCACCCATGTCTGGCCGCTCCAGAAGACATTCGCGTAGAACCTTGGCTCGCGGCCGATGAACATATTCATGGTCTCTATCGCGTCATTGACCTTCGCGCTCTTGGGGATGGTGGCGAAGAACGGGTTGACGAACTTCTGTGAACCGGTCTCCACATAGTCTGAGCGAGGATCCACGATGATTGTTCCCGCGCCATTGTCATAGGACTCCTCCTCCATGTTTGAAATTGGATAGTAGCCATTGTCCATCGCGAAGGCGTCCACCAGTTTCTGGGTCAGACCGATTCCGCCGTAACCACTTGCCTGGACAGGTGTCTCGCCGACTCTCCAGCTGCGCCCGCCGCACTGAACCGTGAATATGTTTTCCGGCGAGTTGAGCGAAACCGCAGCGTTGTGAATGTTCTCCAGCGGAGTCGCGCCAGGGTCATCCACAAGTTCGTACAGATTCATGTCTATGACAGCCTTTGCCGCATCGGCGGCCAGTTTCCAGCGATTCTCGTCATATTCGGTGTTGAACAGTTTCTCACCGTCCTTGTTCACGATGTCGTCGTAGATTCCGGTTCCGTTCTGCCCGTTGAAGAGTGGGCTGGCATTGAACATCAGCAGCCTGGCTTTCATGGCCAATGCGGCTCCCTTGGTGGCACGGCCTACTTCGTAAGGGCTTCTGGTCTCCGGAAGCTCATCGGCGGATTTGTCATATTCATCGCACAGCCAATCCACTATCGTGCTCCACGGGGTTCTGTCTACCTTGGAGACATTCGGATCGGAGAAATCAGACTGAGCGTCCCCCAGCCAGATGACAGGACCGTTCCACTTTAAGAGTTCCGTGTAGTAGAATGCTCTGAGGAAGCGAGCCTCACCATGCCACATCACTCTTTCCTCGTCAGTGATCTGAGGACAATCCCCGACTTTAGACATGAAATATGTAGCCTCGCTTATCCCCTGGTACAGAAGCCTGTAGACGGCATGGCGATAACCGCCGTGGGTGGACAATGGGGAAAGCTGGTTGTGGTTCAGCAAGGCGAAGAAGCGGGAACCTGTGTAGGCGCATGACGCTTCGTCGCTGGCCGTGATAGCGATGCAGGATGTCGAGCCGTAGCCTTCAGGCGACCATTCGCTCGGCATGTAAGTATAGACATTGACAAGATACTGCATCGTTGTCGTTTTCTTGTCGAATATGTTCTTGGATGTCAGCTGGTCGTCAGGCTGCCTGTCCAGATAGCTGTCGCAGCCCCAGACGGCCAGAGCCATCATCAGAATTATAGCTGATATATTCTTTTTCATATCTCTTCGCTGTTGTTTAGAAACCGATGTTTATACCGATATTGGCGATTCTGTTGTTAGGATAATTCGAAGCTCCGGTCTGGAGATCAGGATCCCAAAGTTTGAATGGAGACAACGTGAACAGATTTGTCCCTGACACGAAAACCCTCAGCTGGCTAAGATTCATCTTCTGGATCAGCCGCTTAGGGAACGTGTAGCCGAACTCGGCGTTCTTCAGTCTGATGTAGCGGCCGTTGACAAGCCAGAAATCCGAAGACTGGTTGTTGTTCGTCGCCTCAGTAGTGGTCAGGCGAGGATACTTGGCGTCGGTGTTGTCCTCTGTCCAGTAATTGCCATAGATGTCTGAGAACACATTGTTTGCCGCCATCTTAGGCTCCGTGAAGCCACGGACCATAGAGGAGTTGATCGAGAAGTTGACGTGAGCGTTGCCCTGAAAGAAAACGGACACGTCAAAGCCTTTCCACTGCGCCGAGACACCGAAGCCATACACAATCTCTGGAACGCTTGTGTAGCCGATAGCCTTCACGTCCTTGCTGTCGATGACACCATCGTTGTTGAGATCCTTGTATTTGATGTCACCTGGAAAGACCTCTCCAAGAGCGCTCTGGTCAGGAGATGTCGCGATGTCCTCCTCGTCTCTGAACAGGCCGTCGGACACATAACCGAAAGTCTGCCATCTTGCCTGTCCGGTACGGTTCATGTACTTCTCGATGTAATCAGGCTGATCCTGATCCTCGATGACGTTGCGGGCGAATGTGAAGTTGCCCATGGCGGAGAAATTCACCTGACCGATCTTCTGGTCGTACTGGAGGGATCCGTCCCATCCGGAATTCCTCATCTTGCCCATGTTCACATAAGGCTTCGTGGTGATTCCGACATATTCAGGGATGGAAGACCTCTGAAGGAATATGCCTGAACGTTTCTCCCGGAACCAGTCAACCTGAAGTTTCAGTTTGTCAAAGAAGGTCATCTCCACACCCACATCAAGCTTGCGGGACTTTTCCCAGCCCACATTGTCGTTGGCCCATTCGCCTCGCCTGTAGGACGGATAGGAGGTCACGGTCTCGCCGAAATTCCAGCTGGATCCGGAATTGATGGTCTCCAGATAGATGAAACGACGGTTACCGCCGATCTGGTCGTTGCCGACAATTCCGTAGGATCCCTTGATCTTGAGCAGACTGATGGCGTCAGCTATGCCTCCGGTCCAGAATCTCTCGTTGGACACCAGCCATCCTCCGGCCACTGAAGGGAAGAATCCGAACCTGTGCCCCGGAGAGAAGTTCTCCGAACCATTGTAGCCGGCGTTGAATTCCGCGAAGTACCGTGAGTCATAGTTATAGGTGGCCCTGAACGCGACTCCCTGATGCCGGTACGGAAGGGCAGCGTTGCTGGAGGTCGCGCTGGAGCCGATGTAGTTCTTCTGAGACTGCTGGTAAAGCAGGAGACCGGTGAGGCTGTGGTTCCCGAAAGACCTTGCGTAATTCAGGCTGGCCTCAAGGTACAAAGACCTCCATCCGGTGTTCGAGTGAGAGAACGACAACGTCTGCGATCCCTGAACGAGTTCCGTCAGATGAAGTTCTCCGTTCTCATCCCTATAAGCCTGTCCATACTGTTCAGGAGTTCTGGTGCGGTTCTGATATGCGTTGTTCTTGGCGTCGAACGATCCCTTGACCGTAGCGGTAAGGCCATCTGTAAGCCAAGAGAAATCGTGAGTGAGAGCGACAAGCGACTGGGCTGTGTTGTAGAACGCCTGCTTGTAGCCGGTCTGAGTCAGGAGAGCGTAAGGGTTGTAGCCCATGTTTGTTCCCGGACCTGGATAATGGCCGTCTGAATAGACCATCGGGAAGATCACCGAAGGTGTCTTCAGAGCCGCCGACCAGATGTCGCTGCTGCTCGTGCCGCTTTCATTCTTCTGCTCGAAAGTCGTGGCGAGGTTGACGTTCAACGAGGTGTGCTTTGTGATCTTGACATCCACGTTCGCCCTGAAATTGAACCTGCGGTAATATATTCCAGTGTTGTAATCAGCTGTCGGATCGGTCTTGAACAGACCATTCTCGTTGTAGAAACCTCCAGAGATGTAATATTTTATGGAACTGGTCCCTCCTGAGACATTGACGTTGGCCCTTGTGTTGGTGCTGAGGTCTTTGAATATGCCGTTCACCCAATCCACGTTAGGGTAAAGGTCCGGGTCTTCGCCGCTCAGAGTCTTGCTGAATCTGTCCGCATCGAAATATTCAGTGCCGGAAGCCACGTTGTACATTTCCATGTACTGGGTCGCGCTTGCCATCTGAGGCACTTTGACCGGACTGGTCACACCGCTTTCAAACTTGATGCTGACCTTAGGTTTTCCCTCGTCACCGCTGCGGGTCGTGATAAGGACCACGCCGTTGGCGCCACGCACACCGTAAACTGCGGTCGCGGCCGCATCCTTGAGCACAGAGAACTCCTTGATGTCCTCAACATCCACAAGGTCAAGCTCACGCTCGACACCGTCAATGAGGACAAGCGGATTGGCGTTGGCACCGAAAGTGCTGATGCCTCGGATCCAGAACGTGGAACCTGCGCCAGGCTCACCGCTTCTCTGTACGGACACAACTCCGGAAAGCCTTCCCGCAAGAGCGTTGCTCAATTTGGAGACCGGAACCTTCATCTCGTCAGGAGCGATTGTGGCGATGGCCCCGACGATGCTGGCCTTCTTCTGATGGCCGTAACCGACGGCCACGGCTTCCTCCAAGGTGTTGTTGTCCTGCTCAAGCGCCACATTTATTGTCTGTGAGCCTTTCTTCACCGCCACATCCTGTGCTACATAGCCTATTGTGGACACACTGATGTAGCCATAGTTGCCTGTGAACGAAATCTTGTAGCGGCCATCGAGGTCGGTGGAGACTCCGATAGGTGTGTCCTTCACCCAGACGGCGACCCCGACAAGCGGCTCGCCTGTCTTGGCGTCCTTGACGGTTCCGCTGACCTCTGTGCCCTTGTCCTCCTTGCGGCCCGGCTGGCTCGCCACGGCAGATTTTGTTTCCGTCCTGGTGATCGTGACGATCTTCCCATTTAGTTCGTACTTGAGAGGTGGTTTTACAATCTGCCTGAGAACAGTCTGCACAGACGCCGATTTGAAATCGGCCGTGACAGCGGGAGCATCCCGCAGAATACCCGACTCATAGATGAAAGAATAGCCGGTCTGGCGCTCAAGTTCTTTGATGACACCAGTCAGAGGCTCGCTCTTGAAGCTCTTCGTGAATGATTGGGCCGAAACGAACTGCCCAGTCATCACAAGCAGCAAGGCAAGAAGCGCGCTCTTGATAACAAGTTGTCTCTTCATTTTTGTGATTTTTGTGAATATGTTATTAGTTCTGATAGTTTTGTCATCTCTCGGTGATCGTGATGCTGCCGTCATCCTGCCATGTCCACGAAATCGGAACAATGACCGACAGCGCTCCCAGCACATCATCCATGGACTCTCGCGTGTCAAGCATGACACGGATAGCCTTGTCCTTGTACTTCACCGGAACATAATTGATTTCAGTACCATACAGAGATGTAAGCCTTGAGAAAAGCAAGTCAAGGGTGATGGATTCGCAGTCGAGTTTGCCTTCAAGCCATGAGCAATACTGGTTCACATCCTTTCTTGACTTGCTCATGGAGCGGTCTTGATGGTTGTAGGAAATCACCTCGCCGGGACTCAAGTAGATGTAGTCCTGGCCGGTCTGGAACTGGATCTGGCCGGTCAGCAGGGCTGCCTGGATTCCGTTCTCGCCATCATAGGCGGTGACATTGAATGAAGTGCCCTTAACCGTGATCTCAGCATCTTTCATCCTGACCACAAATGGCTTGGACGGATTTTTGGAGACATCGAAAAATGCCTCACCGGAAAGAGTCACTTCCCTGTCCCTTTTATTGAAATCAGAGCCGTAGGTCAATGTCGTGGCCGAGTTCAGCCAAACCTTGGAAGAGTCTGGAAGCACAATATACTCAGTCTCAAGATAGGCTGTTGAATATGTCGTGACAGCTTCCTCCCTCCCCATGAACAGGTAAATGGACAAGACGGCGACCAAAACCACCGCCGCGGCCGAGGGCACAGCCACTTTCAGCAACAGGCGCTTCCATCGGCGTGCCTTGATCTTGCCGCTGACCTTCATGAACGCCATCCTCTGCTCTTTGGAAGGAACCTCACTTTCGCTCCAGTCCTTTTCCATATTCCTGAATTCATCCATCGAAAGCCGTCCATCCGAAAGGCATTCATCAATGAATATCTCATCCTCATAAGTGGATTTGCCTCGGAAATACCTGAAACACTTTTCCTTAAGCTCCGTGTTTGTGGTTTCTATGTCTTTCTTTTTCATAAAACTTTATCTGCGCATACTATATAATAACGTTTCAGCAGAATAATCCCCTACCTTGATTCTCCACTCTTTTTTCAAAAAAGTTTGTCATCATCATCCGGCCGAGGTAGGGTAAAACCCGGAGAATACGTTAATATTACTGTAATGATTGATCACAACACTACACAATAACAAAACAATTCATTATTATGAGAAAGATTTCCATTCTGATGTCATGCGCGGCAATCATGCTAGCAACCACCACAGCATCAGCGCAATCAGAGTCGGCGGACGAAGTGGCCGTACCGGACTGGTCGGAGTACATCCTAACCCCGGAGGCCCCGCACACACCACGCATCAACGGAGCTAAAGTTTACGGCGCAAGGCCTGGATCAGACTTCCTTTACAAAGTTGCAGCGACCGGCGACCGGCCGATGAAATTCTCGGCGGAGAATCTCCCAAAAGGTCTGAAAATCGATTCCGAGACCGGAATCATCACCGGAAAAGTGAAGAAGGCCGGAACCTACGTTGTCTCCGTCAAAGCCATGAACAACCTCGGTGAGGCAAGCCGTGACCTCAGAATCGTCATAGGCGACAAGATCGCTCTCACTCCGCCGATGGGCTGGAACAGTTGGAACTGCTGGGGCAACACGGTCAGCCACGAAAAAGTCATGGCTTCGGCCAAGGCCATCCTTGAAAGCGGCCTCGCTGACTACGGATGGTCGTACATCAACATCGACGACGGCTGGCAGGGTCTCCGAGGTGGAAAGGAAAACGCCATCCAGCCAAACCGTAAATTCCCTGACATGAAGGGACTTGTGGACACCCTCCACTCTATGGGTTTCAAGGCCGGCATCTACTCCGGCCCTTGGGTTGCCACCTATGCGGCCCACATCGGAACACAGTGCGACAACGCCGACGGCACCTATGACTGGGTCAAGAAAGGTTTGGTCAACGAGAACTACAGGATGGTCGATCCTGACGGAAAACTCACCCGCGAGCAACTCTGGTACAGCGGGAAATATTCCTTCGCCAGACAGGACGCGCGCCAGTGGGCGGAATGGGGATTCGACTATCTGAAGTACGACTGGAACCCGCATGACTGGTTCAGCATGAAAGAGATGCACGACGAATTGCAAAAGTGCGGCAGGGACATCGTCTACAGTCTCTCCAACACCGCCCTCCTTCCTTTGGCCGAGGAATATGTCAAATACGCCAACTGCTGGAGAACCACCGGTGACATACGTGACAACTGGAAGAGCATTTCCGGAATCGGTTTCGGCAGGAACAGCAGCTGGGCGCCATATTCAGCTCCAGGTCACTGGCCGGACGGGGACATGCTGGTCATCGGAAACGTTGGATGGGGCAGGAAATACCACTACACCAACCTCACTCCTGACGAGCAGTACACTCACGTCACCCTTTGGGCAATGCAGGCGTCTCCGCTTCTGATAGGCTGCGACATGGCTGTCGCCGACAAGTTCACGAAGAGCCTTCTGTGCAACAGCGAGGTGATCGACATCAACCAGGATCCGCTGGGCTACGCCGCCACCAAGATTTATGGAGACAACTCCTACGCCACATATTTCAAGCCGCTTGAGGACGGTTCCCTCGCCATAGCGATGTTCAACCTCAGCGAGAAGACCAAGAAGATCGGCTTCAAGCCGAGAGCCCTCGGAGTGATCGGTGACAAGATCACCGTCCGAGACGTCTGGAGACAGAAAGACATCACGGTGATGACAAATGACAGGGATCGTTTTGACACTGATGTTCCTCCTCACGGAGTGGTTCTCGTGCGAGTGTTCCCTGGTTTCACCAAAGAAAGGCCGGTAGGCAGCAGACGCTAATCTCCGGCAACACTAGCATCAACGTCGTCACGGACATCCTACCGGAGTTCTGTGGCGACGTTGCGGTAAAAGTCATTCAGCAGCCCCGAAATTATGTCGTGGCCTATTGTCCTCGCAAGGGTGCGCTCATTCATATAGCAACGCTTGTTGACCTCTATCATCAATGATTTGTAGTCAATCGGAGACTTCGGAGTTATCGAGTTTGAATACGGATTGTTAAGTCCTACCTTGAAGCCGGCGCTGTCAAACAGCCGCGCCACGTTGTCAATCATCTCCTGGTCCGGCTTGCTGGCATCATCATTATAGCCGATGCAGATGTCGATGTCCGCAAGATCAGACGGGAACGAATGACAGTCAACTATGAGTGAGTCCGGGACCAATTCCGATGAGAGACGCGAGATGAATCCATGATATTCATCCATCAGGGCGTTCCGTCCGGAGACCACACGGCGACAGTCGCCGAACCTCTCGTAGAGAATGCCCTGACCGGCGGCGTTCAATGGGTCATCCAGAAGCCTTTCCACGTCCACACAGAAACGGGAAACGCCGAACACCACAGGCACGACCTTGCCCTTCATATCCGCCTCCGGCTGAAACATGGAATCCGTGTGCCAGTCGGTCCAGCGGCGCACCTCCTTAGCTATGGCCGTCGGATCCGTCCAGCCGTTCTCAGGAAGTAGTCTGTCCGAACTGTGCGGAATATTCAGGATGATTTTCTTAAAGTATTGCATATCAATAGTTTATTTCCGGATAACAGGCTTTGTTTTTCATACTATCTTGATTGTTCCCTATCATGCGGCAGCCAGCACCATGAATCGGATTACATCCTTAGTACGCATCTGGATCGAAAAACGCAACCATTTTTTTCAGATTTTGGTTGCGGATTTTCATTTGCTTCAGTATTATCCATGCAAAGCCGGTCAAGACCAGCGGAAATGAACCAAAAACTTATGAATATATGAACACAGCAAGCAATGAGACAGAAGTCCTTCACCCAGAAGGAAAGATCCTTCTGATGAACGGGAATATTCTTGAATGCCACCCGAAAGCGAAAGTATCCGATGACATCAAGCAGGATGTTCTTGAACTTGACACGACAGGAGAATTCCTCAGTGTCAAGAATATGCCCGTGAAGACTCCTGGCAAGACAGGCGAAGAGCCTTGGATGGCTCAATTCTACAAGGAAGCATTCTTCCTCTACGACCATCGTGACCGGATCATGTCCGACAGCCGCATGTTCCTCACCCCGATCCCGTTCCAGAACAACCTTGCCTATTCCGGCACGTCCGGCCTCAGCGACGCCACGCTCGGCGTCTATATTGAGTGGTGGGAGACCTGCGAGAGATCCGTGATCAAGAAAGACGGAGAGATCCACGCCCTCACCTACTATCTGGCCGGAAGCCCTCTGACCGGCATCAACCGATGCAACGCCGTCACCCGTGACGGAATAACCGAAAAGGTCAGCTTTTCAGGCTCCTTCGCCGACCTCTGGCGCCCCTTCATGACAATCAACAAACGTTACACCGAGGCCAAAAGAATATATCAGGCCTACTCCCTGGAAGAGACCATCGCAATCCTCAACGGCAGCGTTTTATCCAATAATACCACCGACGGATAATCTGGTTTCCACACACAAGAACCACGTGACAGATCAACGTATCAATTTCATAGGCTTGACGCCGCGATAGACAAGGCCACGATAACGCCAAGCATTCTCACCGACACCGCAAAGCGCGATATTCATTGCCCCGGCTCGGCTATGTTCATCGAGCGTGGAGATATTCTTGAGCATTGATTCTGAAATCGCAGGGAAAAGGCTGAACGGAACCACATACTCGAAACACTCCCCCATAACAGTTTGATCCTCAGATCCGGCAGAGGCAATCGTCACATCACCCATTTCCTTTCTCCGATACGACTTTATTCTGGCACACAACGCTTTAGCAACATCCACCTTTTCCCAATATTCACTATGGACATTCCCATCGCGAAGTTCACCATAGATGAAGGCCGGCAACCGGAATTTACGGCAATAATATGCGATAGCCTGAATCGAGATATTGAACACAAACATTGAATATGCCGCTTTGCCACCAAGCCGCGCCATCTGGCCAGCCCAAACATAATGGCCTGATTCAAGGCTCCTTGCCAAAGGTGATTGACACATATTGTCGAAATCAATTGAAGCAAAGACTGCCTCCGGACAATCCGCCGCTATCACCCCGAAGCGGGTTATACATCTAAGAATCAAATTGTTATTTCCCATCATTGGATTTTTTCAAAGATTCAACGAACTCAATCTGGCTGATCAGATCGGAGGGCAATTTAACAAGATTCAACATATTACGTTGAATAAAGTCTTGAATCGCAGCCACATCTTCTTCAGAAATACGGCATTCGACCTCAGAATTCAGAATCGCAGGCTTGTCCGAAACGAGGAACGGAATGAACTCGGAGACCTCGCGTCCATAGCCATTTCTAGCCCAAAGAAGAAGCGGATGCCCATACCTTTCATAAGACCCGCAATCATCCACGAATATATCCACCTTCAGCCCTGTCCTGTCAGGCTTCAGCCACATATATTCCATAAGCTCATCGAGTGATGTAAGTTCACATTTATTTTCTTTCATATCGCAGCTATTTGTTCCCGAATCATTTCATCTTCTGCATAAATTCCCCCCCCTGATTCTCAACAACTTGCCAAACGCCGCCAGTCTAATTAGGAGGGCAGAATTCACTAATATATTCAATAACAAACCGTTGCATTCAACGTGTGCTCCCGTATGAACCGCAATTTCTGCCTGAAAGCCGCACCGCAACACTGATAATACATCTCTTAACAAAAATCCGCAACCAAAATAACGGGATTATACTCTTTAGGCTTGCGCTTGATCCCATCGGCAGCACTTTCGGCTTCTTTTGACCCTCAAGAGTGTATCATACACTCTTGGGAAACGTTTTCTGCGCTTTTCGCCTCCCGACGGTGCTGCCCAGGGATTACAAACGACATAAAACCATCGAATATAATCTTTGTTATTGGCCAGAAAAACTCTTTAAATTCAAAGAAAATTTATCTATTTTTGTTTATAATAAAGGATACCACATTGATTTTCACTTATACAATATAGTGATAATCGTTGAATTATCATACACTTTAACCATTTTATTATGACAATCAAGGAGCAATACTCATCTGTTTTCGTCAATTTAATCGAAGAAAATAAGGCTTTTGTTAACCGTCCAATCTTTGTCATTCTTGGAGATACTGGATCAATCGGATTTTCAAAACAAGAAGAATACGTCTTAGATCCTAACACGTTTGGCCTTACATGCGGTCAAGAAGTTTTTGATAAGCAATGGTTTGGTAGAGTATTTCTGTCGCTGATGTCAGCGTCTTCCTACAAGATTGTGTCATATCAGCAATATTCCTATGTCGTTGATTATCTTAATCCAGATTTCTTTAAAGATAGAGTGATTGTTCTTGTCGATAATCTCAGACAGATTTTTCCAATTGCTGGTAACGACTTCATCGCAGACACGTCTGAAGACGATACACAGAATGTCGTATTACCTATCTATCAGGCTGATCAATTCAAAATTGAAAGTCGCTATTATTATTCAGTTAAATCCCCGAATCGCCAAATAGGGCACATAGTTCCGGTCTTTTCTAAGACAAAGAAATTAAAAAAGAATGTGGCGACTTCTATTGGAGTTAAATTTATAGACCCATATTCCGATCCTACATCGATTGATATATTTATCGATGATATCATTCAAAATGATAAGCATAACCAGTCACTTTTCTTAAAATTCTATCCCAAGCAGCCTGTGACTCCTGATCAAGAAAATAGAATTCTTGCGCTGAACTGGTTTATGTCTTTATCCAAAGGAGAATTGATTTATGCCATAGAGAATTCCATCTCTGAAGATTATTCTCCCTCTGCTGATTTGAATAAACTCCTCAAGCGATATTGGGGAGATAGAGCGTCTTTTCGAAACATCAAAATATACAAGAACCCAAACGTCAACAACGAGATTGTTGAAGTCTCACAAGGACAAGTTGTACAAACCCTCATCAATGAGTACGAGAATGTCAGGGCTGGCCACGAATACCGTGACGTTTTCTTGACTGCGCCAACCGGTGCTGGAAAGTCCTTGCTCTTCCAACTCCCTGCATTCTATATTGCCTCGAAAGGAGATGTCACAATTGTCGTATCTCCACTTATCGCCTTGATGAAAGATCAGGTCGCAGCCATCATCTGTCAACGAGGTTTCACGCATGTCGCATATATCAATAGCGAAGTCAGTTTATTAGACCGTGACCACATTATTGAGAAGTGTAAGAGTGGCCAGATTGACATTTTATACATGGCGCCAGAACTTCTTATGTCTTATGACGTGAGATATTTCATCGGGGACAGGAATATAGGATTGATGGTTATCGATGAGGCTCATCTTATTACAACGTGGGGACGTGATTTCAGAGTTGACTATTGGTATATTGGGAATCATATCAATAAAATCAGAAAATATTCTGGCCAAAAATTCCCGATGATTGCTGTAACAGCAACAGCAGTTTATGGTGGAGATAAAAACGATATGGTATTTGACACCATAGATAGTTTGATGATGCACACTCCTCATCTCTTTATCGGTATGGTGAAACGAAATGACATAGAATTCATTATCAATAATTACGATAGTGAAACCAGAGGATTCGACACCGCAAAAATTAAGCAGACAACAGAGTTTATTCACAATGTCAATAACCTTGGATTCAAAACGCTGGTTTACGCACCCTACACTGACCAGGTAAGAAAGATTACTGATGCGGTAAACGATGTCGAGGAAATAGCAGTCAAATACTATGGTGGTCAAATGGATTCGCTTAGCAAAGAGCAGGCGGAAAAGGCATTCAGAGGAAATGAGAAGAAAGTGATGGTATGCACAAAAGCATTTGGTATGGGCGTTGACATCCCAGACATCCAAGTTGTATATCATCACGCACCTTCCGGTTTGTTACCAGATTATGTTCAAGAAATAGGAAGAGCCGCCAGGGACAATGACATGACCGGATACGCTGTCTTGAATTATTCTCCACGTGATCAGAAGTACAGCAAGCAGTTATATGGGATGTCCTCCTTGAAATTATTCCAACTTAAGGCAGTCCTCAAAAAAGTTTATGACACGTATAGAAATAACGGGCATAAGAGAAATATGCTTCTCTCTGTTGACGATTTTGCTTTTGCTTTCAATGATATGGATGACATGGAAACGAAGGTTAAAACCGCGCTTATGATGATAGAGAAGGACTACCTTGCAAAGGATCGATACAATGTTCTTCTTGCCAGACCCAAACAATTATTTACCAAGGTCTTTGCCTCAGTTTCACATTCTGGATATTCCAAACTGATGAAGCTGTATCCTAAATCTATAATGAAGCTGATGGAAAGGCAGACAGGTGATATTATTGTGCAAATTGACCTCAATGCCTTATGGACAGACAATTTCAGTGACAAGAGTTTTCCCATCCTAAAAAGGGATTATTACATAGGCAAACTTTTTAATGGCATTGATGTCTCACCACGAATCAAAGTCAGCTATGTCATAGACAGTATTAATGACACTAATGAGAAGATCACTAATGCCCTTGATGTAATAAAGGCATTCCTAATTTCTCAGGAATTCCATTTCTTTGAAAAGGATGATATGGTTGCTGTACTAAAAAAGTATTATGATGATAGGACAGCAAGGCAATTGGCCTCTTTTGTTCTGGCATCATATTCGGGCAGACAGACATCATTCTGCGGAGGTATTGAGGAAAATGCCTTCCTGCAAGAAAAACCTACAACTCCTCGTCAGTATAAAGTGTTTGGCAATCGATATGAAGGAAGTTTCGCTCATATCATAAAACTTCTTACAAAACTATTCGAATCTGGCAATAAGGAACCGTTACGCTTCTTATCTAAGGAAAATTCTTTGCCCTATGTCCGCATAGGCAATCTCATGGAAATCCTGAATTGTGGCTCTTTTGAGATGGAGGGCGGAGAATCTCCGATGATTTTTATCCGACTCAATAATCCGGAAAAAGTTCACTATGACAGTCAGAATCCTAACTATCAGAATACCTTATTCGAGAAAACTCAAGAGAAACATACAGTTAGTACAGAAATAATGAATCATTTCTTTACAAGGAGTTTCTCGAATAAAGAGCGTTGGAACTTTATTGAAGATTTCTTCCTTGGAGAAAATAATGAAGAACTAATTCGCAAATATCCGGGACAAGACATAAATCGGATCGATGTAATAGAAGAACTTTCTAAAAAGAAAGTTCACGTAGCCTCAAAGGACATTTCTGCTGGAACCGATAATGCAAAAATGCTCTACCCGCCTCGTCCGGGAAAATATACACAGAAAGATCACCTTACTCTTGAAGTGGAAGGTAAAAAAGTGACCCATACTATCAAAGAATGGATTTTACTGGATCCTATCACTCTCCACGGGGCTGTAAAAAACAAGTTGATCTATGTTGATAGTGCATTTGTATATAAGCCATTAATGAACGCCCTCGAGAAGAATTTTCCTGAATATCACACGAAATTGCTCGGAACAAAAAAAATTATTACTATATCCGGATATAAAGAGCCTGTCATGGCAGAGGTAGTGATCAGCGAAAATCCAATCAAGTTCTACAAATGGTGGTGTACAAATAGAGCCGAGGTGTATATTCCGCTTGCCGAAAAGATAAAATTATTCGATAGAATAAAAAATACTAGTCCTTCAACTCTTCAACAAAAAGACTTGAAGTTTCTTATGGGAGGTAAAAACATATCATAAGATTTATGGCGGTTCTGTCCCAAAGTGTGTCTGGCTTATCACCTTACACCGCCTTAAGTTCAAATGCCTCCGCGAACGGAATCCTGCCGCGGTTTTCGTGGCAGTCGAGCCAAGCTTTTTCCTTGTGGCTGACGGCTGAGATCTCACGGGAGGACATTGAGCCGAATCGGGAACATACGGTATCAAGAACGGCAAGCTCATCGGGAGTGAAGAGGGTCTCATCCGGTTTCTCGGAGGAGATCAGGACGTTGCCCTCGAAATCGCCTATAAGACGTGGTTCCTGATGGATTTCGTCGAATTGGCTATAGACTCTGTCCCAGTTTTCCGGGACGGGGCCATAGCTGATGGCGCGATATGACAGACCGCTCATCGCTATGCCCCGTTCCCGATAGGAAAGGAAGTCAATATAGAAAAGAAGTTTGTTCATCTTGGTGCAGAAGGTGTCTCCGCAACTCTGAAGAACATACAACATAATATTCTTCAAGCGCGTTAATGAAAGAGGAGCGAATCCATTCTCCTCGGAACGCACACAACTATTATACACACGCCTGATCTCGTAACGCTCTATAGAAGAATTCTCGTCTGAAGAAATCACATCATTGACCTTTGATGTGATTTTTACATATTCTTTATCAGAAAGAATTTCTTTCGAGCTTTCCACCAAATCCAGAAACACTTTCGGATTCATTATGGAGCGGATCATTTTTCCGTTTGACAGGCTCGGAATCTCCTCTTGCTCATATTTGCGCCATTGATTCTCACCAAAGCCAAGGATCAAAGACATCTTCAATGCGGAAATCCCATAGCGGGCACGCAGGGCAATGATTTCGTCCGTGTACGGTATACCATACTTATGGCAATACTGATTCCGCATTTGAGCCAGCCATATTCCGTCGGATTCTGTTGTCGTGAATTGTTCCTTTGTGTCCTCACAAACATAATATGGAGCCAACACCCGAAAGGTTTCTTTCCGGAAATCAATGTCACGCCACTCCCAATGCAAAGTGACTTTGCCACCCGTCAACGGGCTTTTCATATTCATTGGATCCTGCAACATTATTTGTCCTCCTTATTCTCTTTGAGTGGATAATTCATTGGATGTTCCGCTTGATGAAATGAGATGCAGATTGTCTTTAGATTCGGTTTGCCAAGAGTGATCTTTATGTATGTCTCTATCCCATTCACATCTTTACCGAACACCCACATTTCACCGTAGTCATTCAACACGTCACGAATAGGGCCTTCGGAATAGTGTTCCTCCTGAATGGTCCTTATTTCATCAAGCCGTTCAAAACGGGAAATGTTAAGATCAGCAAGAGCCTGCATATTCTTTTCCCTGCCATCAAGGAATATAATTCCCCATATGTCAAGTTTAACCTTGAATTGACTTAAAAAGAGCTCAACTTCACTACGTGTCGCCATAAGTTCACCGATTCTACAAATCGACACAAAAATACTTAAAAACAGCCGACTTTACAAACAAATTCAACCTTAAAGTCGATTGTTCAGCAATCAGTGCTGATACTGAAATGGCTGCCCCCCCCTATTTCACTTTCCAGCCATCGATGGTGTGAGTCTCGGAGGAGAAGTTGATGCCGAGCTTGATGATTTGCTTGCCGGATGAAAGGAACGGCTTTTCGTAGCCTTTTTCATCTATCTGCCTAAGGGCGGTTTCCGGTGACTGATCTCGCTTGAGTTCGATGATGTAGACATACTTGTCTGTGTCAAAGACAATGTCAATCCGTCCTCTCGAAGTGTGGTATTCGGTCTTTACGTAGAGTCCCATCATTTTTAGCATTACCGACATAGTGTTCTGAAAGTAGAGTTCCAGATCGCCCTGGATCTCGTAGTCATTTCCGGAGAGAAATGATACAAAGCGTGCCATAAAAGAATCGACATCGCCTTGCTCGATGTCGCGGACAAAACGGGAGACCGAAAACTCGCCCTGAATGAGCGCCGGAGCATAGAGTTGGCTCAGGGAGTTCAGGAAACCGCTCTTTACCTCAGCGTTTGGATAATTGAGGAAGTAGCTGTTGAAACGGGGATCGTAGCCTTTGATTGTCAGGTAGCCAGTCTGGTACATCAGGGTAATCGGGGCAGGATTCACATAGTTCTCGCCTGTCAGAATCTCTGATGGAACCTCATCTTTTGAAATGCTGTCAAGATTGTATCTTCCCTGCCTAAGATAGCGCACAAGGAATGCAGGGGTGCCAGTTTCGAACCAAAACATCCGGAACTCATTAGATCCAAATGTGTTCAGAAGACTGAACGGATTATAGACACCTGAAGCGCAATGATGGAAATGATAGCCGTCATACATCGTCTTCAGTTTCGCGTAACATTCCGCTTTGCTGAGCCGGTTCTTTTCCGCAAGTTCCTCCACACTCCCATCGAAATATGACTTCAACTCATCCTCCGACACACCACAAATGTCAGCATACCGCAAATCCATCGAGATGTCCGTCAAATTGTTCAGAGAACTGAACACACTCATCTTGCCAAGCTTTGTGACACCGGTCAGAAAAGCGAAACGAATATAATCATTTTTATTCTTTATAACGCTGTAGAAGCCCTGAAGCTCACGGCGGAAACTGTCCATCAACTCTTGATTGTCAATGTTATCCACAACAGGCTTGTCATACTCATCAATGAGAATGACGACATCACGGCCAGTCTTTATGCGCGCGGACTCTATGACAGCATCAAATCTCGATGACGGTGATGAATAATCACCAAGTCTGCCATAGATGGCTTCCCACCTGTCAAGGTGCAGGTTCAGCCTCTCATACAAGTCATCCACCGTCAAATACCTGTTTCCCGTCAAATCCAGATGCAGCACCGGATATTCAGTCCAATCCTTTTCCAGTCTCTCAATCTCAAGCCCTTTGAAAAGTGCCTTTTTTCCCTGAAAATAAGCCTCCATCGTTGACACAAGCAGACTCTTCCCGAAACGCCGGGGACGGCTCAGAAAATAATATTTCCCGGTAGATGCAAGTTTGAATATCATCTCCGTCTTGTCGATGTACACAAACCCTCCTGCGCGGATCTGCGAAAAGCTCTGTATTCCAATCGGGTATAGCATAACTTCCTAAAATTGGTGCAACATAGAAACCTTAGATTTCAAAGTGTTTGACTGTACCAAGGTTTATAGTGCAAAAATAATAAAATTGCATCGATAAAATTGTTATCGGCAAAAAGAAGTGCTATTTGACAAAGGAAGCTGCGTCAAGTATGTTCAAGTAAAAGTGTTATGCTTCTCAAAATCTATTTCCCGAGCACTTTCCGGAACGCCTTGAGGTTGACTCCGCCGGAATTGTGATCCTCGATTATCGCGAAGGTCACGAGACGGAACCTGTCTCGGAACTCATCCTCATTCAGGACGGACTTGAATATCGATGCCATCTCCTCCGGCGGATTCCTGAACGCTCCGCAGCCGAAAGCGCCAAGGACAAGAGCGTCGTGATGATGACGGAGGGCGAGACGGAATATTGTCCGGATCTTGTTCGCCGTGATGGACCTGGCCTGAGGCGGCATATTCCCGTCACGCGTCAGTTTCAGATCATAGCGTCCGTTGAGGTTCAAGGCCGCGCAGGTGATGACAGCACATTGGAACGGTTCCTCCATAAAGGTACAATCGAGTCCATCGCGGAAGAATGTCACATCAGGGGAATAGATGGCGCTGTAATTCAGATTGACAAGAGGATAGTTGTTGCCCTTCCTGTGCGTGTAATGATATTTCCGCGCATATTCCTCGGCAAAGGTGTAGATTGATCTGGCCAATGTGCTCCTACGACAGAGAGTCTCTTCCTGGGCGCGGGCACCGGTCTCGACTCCCCCACCAGGATGTCCAGCGCTTGCGAAATTCAGCATCGCAGGTTTATAGCCTTCCGCGACCAGACGCTTTGCCACCTCTATGCAATCATTGTTTTTCACAATGATCTTAGTTCCACCGGCGACCACCGGAGCGTCAACCACAGGCTGCTCCCGATGCCAGCATTCAGCCCCTTCCAGCATCGGCCGCAGACGGGGAAGGTCAACCACCTTTCCAGAAGGAGCAGTGTAACCACCATCATTGATCGCAGCGATTGTCTCACTGAATATCTCAGCGTTTCTTGCCTTGCGCGCTGTCACCGCAGGGTCATAAGGTCCTTTTCTCATTGCTATTTTTTGTTCTAAAATTAATATATTCAATCACAAACCGTTGCGTCCAACTGACAATCTGACAGTCACTATCCTTGCCATCAGGAAGTCTCGCAACGACACAGATTATACATCGCACAAAACAAATCCGCAACCAAATTCGTGAATATTTTCGTTTTTTCCAAGTTGTCCAGATAGGCTGGACAAGTCCAGATTTATGGCATAGTTTTTATTAACTTTCTTCCTCCGCACGGCAACAATGGCCTTGCACGAAAATAAACTTAAAAACTGACATTATGAGAAAACTATTCTCCCTTAAACCTGTCACCATCCCTGATTCAACAATCTTCGCCGCCCAAAACGGTGACATCAAAGCACAGGAAAGCGTGATCAGAGACTGCATCGGACTGACAGCCAGACTGATCAAACGTTTCGGACAATCCCTGAACACATATTCAGTCGATGAACTGACACACATCGGTATGCTGGTCACACTTGATTGCCTGAGTGGGTTCAACCCGAAAAATGGTACTCCGTTCACGGCATACGTTTTCTCAGCCATACGTAATAAGTTCATCACGATGATAGACAGGCAAAAACGCTACATCTCCATTGATAATGGATGGGACAGTGATGACAGCGACGAGATGAAATATGACTTCCTTGAATATGATTCTGAATATTCACGCTCCAGAATGGAAGACCGCGAGAACGCCGCGGTCCGGCTGAAGCATCTTCTGAAATACACGTCAGGCATAAAGCAGTGCGAGCGATGCGTGCTTGAGGAGATGATCCGGCTGATTAATATTGGCGTCACCCCTACCGATGAGATGGTGGCGAAGAGCCTCGGAATAAGCCATCAGGCCGTCTCCAAAAGCCGCAACAAGCTCATTGCCAAACTCCGCAAGACAGACAAGTTCCTCAACCGGACTTGGGGTCTCGCCGGATAAGATTGACGGATATGATCACCTTGGGAAAAGGCGCTCAACCATTTTGCGAAATAATGGTTGAGAAACGACAAAGAAGATAGTATTAACCATAAAAATGAAAAGACTATGATAAGAAGGAAAAATGACTTTTTCAACCTGGAAGATGACTTTGAGACTGTGCAGGCCCCGACATCAGAGGAACTCGAAAACCTCACTCTGCTCAAGGCCGTGGACGGCATCGTCTCCAGATCCAGCGACTCTGGCCTGACAGATGAGTTCATGAATATGGTCGAGCCGTTCTCCGCCTACCTTGCCGAAAGGCTGAAAATCACAAAAAGCCAGGCTGTGCTGTTCTCGCTGTTCATAGAGCAGTCCGGCTGGTCCTCTGTCACGCTTGAGAATCTGAGTTCGCATCTCCATTGCCACCGGACATCGCTGCTGATGCATCTGTATGAGATTGAAGACCTTGTCTCAAAGAGACTGCTCAAACGGAACTGCGGCATTGACTCTTCCGGCTACAATGTCCCGATGAATGTACTGAGATGTCTGGCCGCCGACAAGCCGTTCATCGCTCCGGAATATTCAAAGATGACCGAGGAGGAATTGTTTGACACCATCATGGAACTCTACGAAAGGGACTCACGAAACGACCTTGATGACGAGTCACTATTCCTTGAAATAGATTCCGCACTGAAGGCCAATCAGGAACTTCCGTTTGTCAAGGCGATTTCCGGGTACACGAAAAACGCTGACATGAAGAAGGTTATCGTCTATCTGTGCGCCTTGTATGTGAGCGAATGCAAGGACAGGTTCGACCAGTCTGACATCCGCGATGCCCTTCAGTCACCAAAGAACTCACGTGCCATACTGAGGTCTCTGGAAAGAGGCGAGAACCTGTTGATCACTGACGGATTTCTTGTTTTTGACTCTACGGAATCTTTCTTTGACAGAGGATCCTACAGGTTCACGAAAAAAGGGCTGAAGAAATTCCTTCCGGAGCACAAGATGAAGAGCAGAACCGGGACGGACAACATCAACGACAGTCTCGTTTCCCACAAAAAGGTTACAAAGAAGACTCTGTTTTTCAATGCGGACGTGAACGCTCAGGTGGAAAGGCTCGCGGATCTCCTTCAGCCCCAGAATTTCAAGAACGTCACCTCCAATCTTGAAAAACACGGGATGCGTAAAGGTTTCGCCTGCCTGTTCTACGGCAGTCCAGGCACCGGCAAGACAGAGACCGTCTATCAGCTGGCGCGCGCCACAGGAAGGGACATATTCCCTGTCAATGTGGATCAGATCAAGAGTATGTGGGTTGGGCAGAGCGAGAAGAACATCAAGGCTGCCTTTGAGATGTACAAAGAGCTGTGTTCCAAGAAGAAAGTCCAGCCGATACTTCTGTTCAACGAGGCCGATGCGATTTTCGGAATACGCCGGGAGGGCGCTGAGAGCGCCGTGGACAAGATGGAGAACGCCATCCAGAACATCATCCTTCAGGAGATGGAGTCGATGGAAGGAATCCTCATAGCCACCACCAACCTGACCGACAACATCGACAAGGCCTTCGAACGAAGATTTCTCTACAAAATAGAGTTCAAGAGACCGGAAATCAGCGTAAGGGCCAAAATCTGGGAATCCATGATCCCCGGTCTGACCGGAGATGTGGCCTTGAGGCTGGCCTCAGAATTTGACTTCAGCGGTGGCCAGATCGAGAACATCTCCAGAATGAAAGCCGTTGATGCTGTCCTGACTGGCAACGAGTCACTTGACTACCGCTCAATGGCTGAATATTGCCGCTCCGAGACCCTCAAACGCGCTGGGAACGTCAAGAAGATCGGATTCTGATGGATTTGTCTCGTCATCAACCACCTTCCCGGTCACCCAATCAAGATATGTCACCCGCTCCCGTGCGACCCTCTTTGGATCGGTGAGTCCTATTCTTGCCGCAGCCTGACGGGTCTTCCGGTAGAGGTACTTGTCCAGACGGCGAGCCTGAGAGCGGGTATAAACATTATTCTCTATCTTGGCATAGTTGAGTATATGTTTGGAAAGCTTATCCATCTTCTCAATCAACTCGCACCGCTTTTCCTCCGTCACAGGTTCTCCGGAAGTCAACGTTTTTGAATATATTATGTTATAATATTCATGGGCGATCCGCTTGAACTCCTCATCAATCTTATCCTTGCGGACGCGGATCTCACCGGTACGGCGCATCTCGTAGCCCACGAACGCAACCCAATCGGATGCGGCGCCGTCACCCGGACCCCACAAATAAACATTCTTTGACTTGGAATGCCAGAAATCCGCTTTCGTCTTCCGTCCCGACTTACAATCAGCCACATCCTTTTGCCGATGCGGAACCAGTTTGCATGAAATCAGCTGATCGTAGTAACACTTTAGATAATTCTCACAGGCATTCTTATCAGTGTGCATCAGAAGTATGTCATCGCAATAGCGGATGAACAGTTTTTCTGGAGAGCCCGACTCCACAATCGGCTTGTCCACCACACGCATGACCACATTGACCATTATGCCGGAAAGCGGGCCGCCCTGAGGTATGCCAAGCTTTTTATTCTCCTTGGCCTTCCGCAGTTCCTCCTCTGTGTAGCACCCCGATGAAACGAACGCACCGTCACTCACCCATTTGAAGCGGCAGACAGGCTCTGGACACGAGTCACTCCGATGGCGGCGGACCTCATTTTTCCAATATTCAGGATCATCGTTCTTACTCATCACGCACTCAGGATAATTGAATGAATCCAGATAAGCTTTTATCACCCGGCGCAAGGAATCGAAATCCTCATCCACAGCGCCATCACTCTTCTTCGCCTCGGCAAAAAGATCCTCAAAACACCTGACGATCACATCATGATTGAATATGTCGTAGAATTTCTGGATGTCACACTCCCCCACATAAATTGGCTTCCCGTTGTTCCTTCTCCTGAAATCCGACACCAAGTCGATGGCGTCCGTGAACTTAGGCATCTCATAGTGCCCCCCTTCCACTCGCCTCGGCGCGCGCATAAACAGCATATTCCGATGAAAATACCTGTCAAACTTCGCAAGAATATATTGGTAAGCCAGCCCCAGGATAATCTTGGTCTTCAGGTCTGAATATTTGCAAATCGGACGATAGATGAAGTCTCCGCTCTCCGCGTCACGCTCTTTGAACTTCGCCAGGATCCGGGGAGACTCCAGCACAAGCGGCTCTGCCCCTGAAAGGCTATTCTGAACAGATGCCACAAATTCATACAGATTCCGAACCCACGGAGCGTCAGGGAACTTACCGCGTTTTTTCTTGATTGCCTGGCTCACGCGAACAGTCGCGCGCCTCTTTCCGCACGTCCACGACGCAGGTCCGGCCTTGACCTTCGGAGGCAGTTTTCCACGCCCCGGATTACCCCAGAGCTTATGCGGCGGAGTCACCGCCCTGAGTTCCTGAAAAAGAGGATCAGATGCAAAAGGATTCGTGGCATTCTTCCCGATTTTTGCCGCATATTTTCCCCTCTCCTTGGCCAAAAGGCGGAATATAACGTCCTCGCTAGCGAATTCCGCCAGACTTCCGAATGATGTCTTTTCCATAAACATAAAAAGGAGAACTGCCCCACTCACGTTCTTAATCGATGGCCCGGAATCAAAAAATTCCAAGCAGACAGGGTTTCTTTCAGCTTTTCACCAAGCCCGTGAAAAAGCGGAGAGCATAAGTAATATTATAATCTGAATCGAGTTGTCATTCCTTTTAGGCAAAAGGACATACATGTTGCAGTTCTCCCGATGCAAATTTAACACAAATTATCGAATTCCAGCCATCAAAAGATCTTTATGATCAAAAGCACAGCAATGGAGACACCCAGAAATATCCGTGTTACGTCACTTTCCTGGAGCAGCAGATAGCAGGCTTGTTCTCCGCTCGAAAAATCCGTCCCCCGTTTAGCCTTTACCATAATGGGAGCCACAATCCCAAACACTTCTTTGTTGACAAAGGACGTTGCCACTCCCGCCACTGCGCTGACGACAACGTCCGCGACAATCCATTTCCAAGTCCACCACAAAGGTTCTCCATAAAGCGGAATATAGCAAAGCATCACCAAGTTGGCCAGACACAAGACATTCATCAGCAGATTCCCCAGACTCATCACATAAAGATCTTTTCTCGACAAAAGCCCCCTGAATTCTTTCTTCACACATTCATCATCCGCCATGAAAGTGTCAACAAAAAAGCCATAGGTCCTACGCAAATCCAGCACCGTGACCACCACAAAGATCAGAATGAAAGCCAATAGCAGAAATTTCCTGATCATAACATCATTACTTTAAGATTGTCTGCAATACTATACTCGAAGAAAATGCTTCCCGCAACCAGAATTTTGAAAAGCAAGAAAAAGATAATGATAGGCAAATGAATACGGAAGTTTTTTCATATATTTGTCAATATGGGGAATTTAGGTCAAATAGAAATTCACATCGTGGGGCTAAAAGGCAACAACCCACTCACTCCTGACAACTACGATATAAAGGAGATTATTTATTTATTGTCTAATATTGAACCGCTTCTATACCCAGGCATGAAAGGCAACAGGCCGGACATAGCGTATCGGATTGAGCCAGGTTCAGTAAGGAACATCTTCACAGTAACAAAACAAGCAGAAACCGCATTTGCCGCCATAGCTTCTATGGTTGCGTCCACTCAATCCATCGACGCTCTGGAACTACCTTCAGCCAGAGCCATCGAACAGATTCAAGCCATGGGCAAACAGAACGTTGAGACTGGGGAGATTGACAGCCCCTCACTCAAACTTCTGAAGATTATCGACTATGAACCATCATTTGACGAAGGCTACCTTAATGAATTGATCAATAAAGTCGGAGATCGATTCAATGGAATGGATGTGGACGAGTATATTTCAAAGATAAGGGGGATGTATGCATAATAGGCTTCCATACAGTGTCATTCTGCCCCCCCAATCAGAGAAACACCTTACCATAATAGCAAGCAAGGAAGATGGCATTATTGAGCAGATGGCCATCCACACACCATATACTCAACAGTTTAGATTCTTGAAGATCGATTTGCAGCATTGAACCCGACATTCATGTATCCTAATCACATTTCAATAAAGACACCTAATGGCGAGAAAAAATCCAGCATTCTCTTATAGATTTCAAGGTAACGAATTAACCGTTACTTGCAACCTCAAAGATGGCTTGACATCTTTTGATGTCAAATGTTCTAATGGAACAGAAGTGTCTTTGCCTGCAATAGATCGCGATAACGCTCTGGCTCTTGGGCAATTTCTGATTGATAATGCCGGAAAAGTACAAGATACCTTTCCCACAGATCATGCCTATCCAACTTACAACGTCACAGGCTATGGTATTCAGATAAGGTACTCAGGCAATCTTGTCAAAACATACTACACGAACAAACTGAACGATATCCATAATGGGGTTGATTCATTTTCTTATGAATCTCTAACCAGCGGATTCTCTGATTTCAATTCAGAAGGATACTATTTTGTTGTTTATGAATTGTTTGACGGAACCATAAGCCGAGATAGATTAGAGACAATCATAGGTTCCTGCATTGACTACCAGATGGACTTGCTGCGAACCGGATGCTTTTCTTCCTGCAAACCAATGACTCTCCAATCAGTATCTGATTCTTGTGGTATTGAAATCAGCGGAATTTCAAGAGCGACACAAAATGTCAGAGTATTCACAAAAGAGAGGACATATACTCTCGACAAACAAGACCAGATTTCTCTTGAGACTCCTTCACTTTTCGATGAAGGGATATGTTTGTTGAACGGGAAACGTGTCTCTCGTTATGAAATTCTGGAAAAGATTTCCAAAATCATCAACAATGAAGAAAAGCACAAACCATACACTGATGAGGACATCTGTTCAATCCTTCAACATTATGGTTATGACATAGCACGTCGCACCGTAATGAAATACCGCCGCGACTTTTTGGATATTCCAAACAGCAGAGGACGCAAAGAAGAATAACTTTGCATTAGAGGCCCTGTGGCAATTCTCACCCTTGAGTTAATTAGTATTAAAAGTAGCTATGCCAACAAACAAACACGCCGTAATCCGCTATCAGGCTCTAGATACCTGTTTTTCAAATAAGTACAGAAAATTTTTCATTGATGACTTGGTTGATGCATGCAACAAGGCCTTGGAGGAGTTTTATTATCCCAAAGAGAATGAGGAGAAAGATGAGTCCTTTTATGTTAAGAAAAGGACAATTTTCAATGACATCGCCTATATGGAGAGCTCAAAAGGGTGGAATGCTCCCATTGAAAGAGTTTACGATGGCCGCAAGTGCTATTATAGGTATCAAGATCCCAATTTCTCAATAATAAAGAAGGAACTCTCAAATGATGAACTAGACCTTCTCGATGATGCGATCGTGATGCTGAGCCGATTCATTGGGATAGATGGATTCGATTGGATTGATGAATTCATAACCAACTTTCAAGACAAACTTGGGCGTAAAAAGAGTTCCGTATCTGTTATCGGATATCAAAAGAATCAATATCTTAAAGGAATTGATAACCTTTCAGAAATCTATAACTACATCATTAATCAGCAAGTTCTCAAAATTACATACGAGCATTTTACCAAGGGTGATATGATTCATATCGTGCATCCTTATTACCTTAAAGAATACAATGACAGATGGTTTCTGTTCGGAATAACAGAGCAAAAAAAAGACTCCCTTATAAGCCTTCCTTTGGACAGGATAAGAACTATCGAGCCGATTCATATTCAATATATACCAAACACAAGATTTGATTTCGATGAATATTTCGATGACGTTATCGGAGTGTCCGTTCCAATGGATGGAAAACCAGAGAATATAGTCCTAAAATTCAGCAAAGAATGTTTCCCATATATTCTTACGAAACCAATGCATCCATCCCAGAAGGTATTGGATAAAGAAAAACGAATAATACAAATTACTGTTTTTCAAAATCATGAACTTGTTTCCTTAATATGCTCGTACGGGGAGCAGGTTGAAGTGATTTCTCCGGAATCATTAAGGAGCAAGATGAAATCAAAGTATGAAGTTTTAAGCAAGAAATATTTATAATGCAAATCCATTGCACAGTTATGAAGTATCTTTGCATCGTTGTTTAATTGGATTTCACTATGGGACATTTCACTTACGAAGAAGGGTTAGAAAGAATCTGGAATATTATGAACTCTTTTCGAGGAGAGTTGGCATATAATTCTTACGGCTTGGTGCTTTATGCTTTGGCTTTGCACAACAATGAAGATTTCAGAAGAGAAACGAATGAACTAAATACGCCTTCTTTTGATGTAAGTATGCTTGAAAACACTGTCTGTCATCTACCTGAAGACAATGTCAATACGCATGCGCTCAAGGATCTATTTCCGATATTTGCGAATGATATTTCTAATCTGTCTGTTCGAAACACATCTTTGCTGAAAAGGATGTTCCTCAAAGTACGTGAATTACCCGATGAATGGTATCAGAAGTTCTACCCAAGACTATATGACGAGCTTGCATTGCGGCTTTCTGCCAGTTCCGGGCGCTCAGCCGGAGAGTTTATGCAGCCAATGGAAATTACAAAACTGATTGCCGGGCTCACTGGGTACCATGGCTATGGAAGCGTATATAACCCATATGCAGGCAGTGCTTCCTATGCTATAGAACTCGGAATAAAGGCTGATTATTATGGAGAGGAACTTAATGAGAAAACATACGCCATAGGTGTGATGCGCCTTATCGCACATAACCTTAACCCTAAAATGATTTCATTGAAGGATTCTTACAGAGATTGGGCCGGAAAATCAGATAACTCCGATGTTGGCAAACAGTTTGACTATGTCATCGCGACACCTCCATTCGGACCTATAGATCGGGACTATAATTCAACAGATCCGTTCCGCTCCTTTCAACGAATTGAATATGATTTTCTTTATAGAGGCACATTGAGTCTTAATGAAAACGGTACCCTGACAGGTGTCTTTCCGCTTGGATTCACATATAGCCAAGTTCCGGCCACAAGCTATCTTAGAAAGGAACTTATCGAGTCCGGAATGATATCAAAGGTTGTTCTCCTACCTGAGGGCATCTGGAATTCAAGTTCAATTCAAACTGTTGTAATATGCATAAGAAAAGGACTTCGATCAAGCGACATTACATTCGTCGATGCCAGAGCTTTTGCAAAAAAAGAGCGAACATTTTCCACGCTTCTTGTTGATGATCTCCTGACTGCAATCGAGACAGGTGATGCAGATTGCATCAAGACCATACCTATAGCAGATATCGCTAGGTATGGCTATTCTCTCCTGCCTCAAATCTACCTCAAAAAGGAAAATACTGTTCCTGAAGGATTTACGAGAATCACAGTTAAGGATGTTGTGAAAGAGGCTCCTGTATGTAAGGAACAAAATAAAGAGGTCGTTGGTCGAGTACTGGAACTCTCTGATCTTCCAAAGGATGGGTATGAAACCACAGTAGATCCTATGAAGATAGCACTGAAGCCAATTGGCGTAGCTAATAACAGAATGACACAACAGTTCATCGCCATACCCAAAATTGGAAGTTTGCATCCTACAATAGTCAATGCTTCAGAAGAAACGCCGGTATATTATTCATCGTTAAACATATCGGCTATGACAGTGACTGATTCTAAACTATTTGTACCGCTTTTCTTCAAGGAATGGGTACGAGAATCAGAGAATCTCAATCTTGGTGTTCCCACTATACCTATGAGTGTGGCTCTTGGCGTTTCGGTTGTCATTCCCGAAAAGAAAGAGGAGCAGAGATCCCTATATGAAAAACTAGTGAAAGAAGAAAAGATGGCTAAAGCTCGCGAATTAGGCCTGGAAGGGTTGATTGTGTCTCAAAAGAAAGACTTCATCAATGTGCTCCGCAATCGCAAGCATGACTTGAACAATAGCCTTTGCGCTGTACAGAACAATGTCTCGGCATTAAGAAAATGTATTTTGCGTACAGTATTCACAGATGGCACGGAACTGCGGAATGTTAGACTTGCCGAGTGTGTTGATACCACATTGAGTGAACAGATTTCACATCTGTCCCAATTACTCGACAACATAAGCGATAAGGTTAAGCATATTGCGGATGAGGATTCATTCGGTTCTATAGAGAAAGTGAACTTGCTTCAAAGGTTGAGGTCTATTAAGTCACACGGCAACTATAAAGTTAAGTTGGATATTGACGGTGACTCAATTCACAGTGAAGGTGCCTCCCTTTTCTCGCCAGATGTGTACGTTGGAATAAATGCCGATAATCTGGATACGGTCATAGAAAATATCGTAGGGAACGCCGTGAAGCATGGATTTACAGACCCCGAAGGTAAATATATTCTTAAAATCGGTTTGAGTTATGACTATTCAGACAACCGATATGTCATTGAATTCAGAAACAATGGTCAGCCTATGCCCAACGGTATGGACACTATGAGATACGGTATTGACGGAGAGAAGGGATTGGATTCTTCCGGCAGTGGGAAAGGTGGTGCGATAGTCAAGAGTATTGTTGAGCATTTCGGAGGATGCTACGAAGTCATTAATGATCCAAATGACATCTTCCCTGTGGATATATTGATCAAACTTCCAAAATATGAAGACAGATAAATTCAAATATCACGTCATCTGGATTGACGACAAGTGTGAGGAGCTGAAGGATTTCATCACGAACGCCAATATGGAGGGAATCGATGTGGCTTCATTCAAGTTCGGGAAAGATGGATTGAAAGCCTTTTCCGACAAGCTTTCATATTGGGATGGAATTATATTGGATGTAAAGTGTTGTTATGAAGAAAATGACTTGGACACTGCGAAAAGCTATTTCAAAATCAAAGAGGAGATGAAATCAATAATTCTCAAGAACCGTCCTGAATTGCCAGTGTACGTCTATTCAGGACAACCAGACATTATCAATAACGAAATGTTTGAATCGAGCTTGGGCGAATGTAAAATGTATGTAAAAGGAAGCGATGATGATGACTTGCTGAAAGATATAGTGTCAAACTCACAGAACCTTCCTGAAACAAGACTTCGCCTTAAGTATCTTCAAGGGATCCCGTACATAGGGCTCGACAGAGAACTTCTTGAGATGCTTTCGATTACTGAAGATGGTGACTGCACAAATGCGGACTTCTTTAACAAGGCAAGACGTGCCTTGGAGCAAGTTATGAGATATTGTAATCAGGTAGGAGTCCTTCCTATAGTATTTAACGGTTCCAATCTCAGTCAATGCAGCAGGTTCCTTGGCAAAACAGAAATGCGTAAATATATCCCGATTTATGTCCAAAGAAGTTTTCATTCGGCTGTCGAAGTAACAAACAATGGATCTCATAGAGCTGAAGTGTTTGATGCAGTATGTTCAGGAAACGCTCCCTACCTCATCAGTAGCACTATGTTTGAGTTGATGAATATTCTTAAATGGTGTGGTTCCTTACCTGTTGAAGAAAATGATCGTGATATAATTCGTCAAGATGTCAACAAATTCAACACAGAGACAAGTATAGAAGGAGAAGTGGAAAAGGATGAATATGGCAACTACCACTGCGGAGAATGCCTCATACCATATAAAATGATGGGAAACTACAGTCTACACGAACACGATATTGTCAATATTGACAAAACTGCACCGAACACAAAACCAACAAAGCCTTATGCAATCATAGCATTATCGGTTAGGAAAATATAAAATAATGCAAATAAGTTGCATAATAATTTGAGTATATTTGTTAACAACAAGTAAAAACAGTAAAACTAAAATGAATAAACAGCAACTGGCAAACCGCATATGGGCATCAGCCAACAAGATGCGCTCAAAAATAGAGGCAAATGAATACAAGGACTACATCCTCGGCCTCATCTTTTATAAGTTCCTTTCAGACAACGAAATCTCGTATCTCAAGACAAAGGCAGGATGGACGGACGAGGATCTTCCTGCACTTGTAGAAGATCACGAGAACGATGAGGCACGACAGATGATAGAGTTCTGTCAGCGGAACATCGGTTATTTCATCGAGTACAAGAACCTGTTTTCCACATGGCTCCTTCCGGACGTTTCGTTCAATGCTGCCGACCTCAATGTAGCATTGGGAGCATTCGACAGGCTCATTAATCCAGACTTTGCCAATGTCTATAAAGGCATATTCAAGACACTTCAGACAGGCCTCCAGAAACTTGGAGAAAACCCCTCCTCACAGACTCGTGCCTTAAGAGACCTCATCAAGCTTATAAAGGACATTCCTACGGATGGGAAACAGGACTACGATGTTCTTGGTTACGTTTATGAATACCTTATCTCCAACTTCGCTGCCAGCGCCGGCAAGAAAGCCGGTGAGTTCTACACCCCTCACGAAGTGGCTATGGTGATGTCGGAAATAGTCGCCGAGCATCATAAGGCCAAGGATAATATCCAAATATATGACCCGACCAGCGGTTCTGGATCTCTCCTCATCACAATCGGAAAATCTGTCGGTAAGCACATGGCCGACACCGATCACGTGAAATACTATGCCCAGGAGCTCAAGGAAAACACGTACAATCTTACCCGTATGAATCTCGTGATGCGAGGCATCAAGCCTAGCAACATCGAGACTCGTTGCGCTGATTCTTTGGATGAAGACTGGCCAATGGCAGATCCGGAGAGCGGACGCCTTGAGCCTCTCCGCGTGGATGCGGTCGTCAGCAACCCTCCATATTCGCAGAACTGGGATCCTAAGGACGCAGCGATGGACGCCCGCTTCAAAGACTATGGCGTCGCACCTAAATCAAAGGCCGACTATGCCTTCCTGCTTCACGAACTCCACCATCTTGACGCCAACGGCATCATGACCATCGTACTTCCACACGGAGTGCTCTTTCGCGGAGACCCAAATGACGGCAGCGAGGGTGAGATCAGGCGCAGGCTCATAGAGAAGAACCACATCGATGCCATCATTGGACTCCCCGCTAACATATTCTTCGGCACAGGCATACCGACATTGATTATGGTTCTCAAGCAGCACCGCGATCTTGATGATGTTCTCATCATCAACGCTTCAAAAGGTTTCATCAAGGATGGCAAAAGCAACAAGCTTCGTGACTGCGACATCAAGAAGATAGCCGACACGGTACGCGGCAGAACCGAGATATCTGGTTTTTCAAAGCGTGTCAGCCGTGATGATATTCGTGCCAACGGCTACAATCTGAATATCCCCCGCTATGTCGATTCTGGCGAACCTGCCGAGAGATTCGACATTTACGCCACTATGTTCGGTGGCATCCCGAATGCCGAGATCGATAAACTTGAAAACTATTGGGCAGTCTTACCGTCATTAAAAGACGAACTTTTCGCTTCGTCCGAAGACAAGCCATACTCAGCACTGAAAACAGAAGGTGTAGCCGAAACCATCAGAGACAACCGGGATGTCAAAGCTTTTCAGGAATCGTTCAAATCAGCCTTTTCCGGTTTCGAGAATATGCTGTGCGACAAGCTGATCACTCACGTTGCAGAGGTGAAAGAACTCTCCGTGGTTGACGAAATCGCTGATGACATATTCCGTCGGCTTATGAATATTCCGTTGGTGGATAAATATGCGGCGTATCAAGCGCTTGCAGATAGTTGGCGCACAATCTCCGGTGACATAGAGACCATTCAGACTGAAGGCAAGGCCGCTTGCCGTGTCGTTGAAGAGGCGTATAAGCTGGCCAAGGACAGAAACGGTGAAGAGGTGGAAGTCCCTGACGGACTGAAAGGAAGGATAATCCCGTTCGGTCTGGTCCAAAAGGTCAGATTCCAGACAGAGCTTGACAGCATAAAGGACAAGAAATACCGTCTTGAAGAGTTAACCTCCGAGCTGGATGAAATCCGCGACGGCTTTGACGAGGATGAACAGGAGGCTTACCTTGAAAAACAGGATGAGCAGGACGGTGCGGAAGACAAACAAACACGTGCGAAATTCAACAAGAAAGCCATAACAGCCGATGCGAAGGCAAAATGCGATGATGTCGCGAAGGAGACCAAAGACAAACTGAACAAGATAGTCTCATTGTGGAAGGAACAAACCGACACGAAGAAAGCCGCCGCTAAAGAGGAGAATGATTTGTTCTCACTCACCAAAAGTACCATCGAAAGCCTGTCTGACGATGAAATCGATGAACTTCTTCGCAAGAAGTGGATCGAGCCGATATGTTACGGCATCGAAAGTACATTGCATTCAGTGCTGACCGATCTGGAGAGGAAGGTCTCCGGTTTGTCAAAGAAATATGCTGTGTCTTACAAGTCGCTTGAAGAACAACAGAACGAGGCGCAGGAAGAACTGGCTGGGCTTGTTTCCGAACTAAGCGGTGATGAGTATGCTGTTGCGGGACTGAAAGAACTTGTTAAATGTTCTAATAGATGAAAGATATGAGTGTTCCTATCATTGAATTTACAAAAAAAACAAATTGGGAAACATATAGAATAGGAAATCTTTGTGATATATTAACTGGATTTCCATTTCCAGGTGATAAAATAAAGGATGATGGCACATATTTGTTGATGCGTGGCATTAATATTACTGAAGGAATAGTCCGGCACTCTGATGATATTGATCGCTATTACGATGGCAGCACTATCGGCCTTGAGAAATACTTCCTTCATGAAGGCGATTTAGTTATTGGATTGGATGGTTCTAAAGTAGGAAAGAATTCTGCATTAGTAACAGCATATGAATCATCATCTCTGTTGGTTCAACGTGTAGCGAGGCTAAGAAACAAGGATTTAGACATAATCCGCCTAATACAGATAGCCATAAAATCAAGTAAGTTCATTAAGTATATAGATGAAATTAAAACGTCTTCTGCAATACCTCACATTTCTCCTGAGGATATAAAATCATTTAGAGTGTCTTTACCTACAGCATCTCAAATCCGTTCGTTGGTTGTATCATATTTCCAAAGCCTGGATTCTTTGATTCAGACGACGGAAAGGAAGATTGCATCGCTGAAGCAGATAAAGGAGGCGTCGCTTCAGGCAATGTTCCCCGCGGAGGGCGAAACTGTCCCGAAAGTCCGCTTCAAGGGATTTGAGGGTGAATGGAACAAAATCGCCTTTTCATCTTTGTATAAAAAAGTGACCGAGAAAAATGATTTGAGTTATGGACAAGACAAAATTATCTCCGTTGCCAATATGTACTTTCTCGACAAGGACGAAAATTCGAATAGCCAATCGGATGAAGATTATATGCGTTCATATAATGTCATGAAATTGGGCGATATTGCCTTCGAAGGCCATAAGAGTAAGAATTATTCTTATGGTAGGTTTGTGGAAAATACTATTGGTGATGGCATTGTATCTCACGTTTTTACTGTGTTTAGACCAATTAGCCAGTATAACATCTTCTTTTGGAAATATTATATCAATAATGAGAATGTTATGCGAAATGTTCTCAGAAGAAGCACCAAAGCATCAACAATGATGAATGATTTAGTTATCAATGATTTTCTTAAAGAGACTATTCGAATTCCTTCATACAAGGAACAGCAAAGAATTGGTGATTATTTCACATTCCTAGACAAGCAGATCTCCGTTCAGAAACAACGTCATGAAAAGCTGAAGCAGATCAAGTCCGCCTGCCTTGACGCGATGTTCGTATAACCTGCCATACACATACAAATAACACTTATGGAATCCATACACGATCAGATACAGCCCTTTGTCAAAGAAAGTGACTTTGAAGAGGCTTTGACCCAGACCCTTCAGCAGCACGGTTGGGGTGAAAACGATGTGATAATGTATCCGACTGAGGAGCGGCTCATCCAGAATTGGGCCGACATCCTCTATGCGAACAACAGAAGCATTGACCGACTCGGGAACGCTCCGTTGACTCCGACCGAGATGCAGCAAGTCATCGACCAGGTGAACAGATGCTCTTCCCCATTCCACACCAACCGCTTCATAAACGGTGAGCAGGTGGTCATAAAGCGTGACAACCAGGCTGACACCTTAAACTGCGGCAAGGAGGTATATCTCAAGATTTTCGATGCAAAGGAAATCTGCGCCGGGCAGAGCCGCTACCAGATTGTCCGTCAGCCAAAGTTCCGCGCATCCAATGATTTGGCCGGCAACCGCCGTGGGGACATCATGCTCCTCATAAACGGAATGCCTGTCATCCACATCGAACTGAAGCGTTCACGAGTGGACGTCTCGCAGGCTGTGTACCAGATCAAGCGTTATACCCACGAAGGAGTGTTCTCCAGCGGTATGTTCTCATTGATCCAGATATTCGTGGCGATGACGCCGGAGGAGACGCTCTACTTCGCGAACCCAGGATGTGAGGAGAACTTCAAGCCAGAGTTCTGGTTCCATTGGGAGGATTTCAATAATATTGTTGTGAAAGACTGGAAGAAGGTGACGCAGGACCTTCTGTCCATTCCGATGGCGCATCAGATGGTGGGATATTACACTATCGCGGATGACAAGGACAAGACGCTTAAAGTACTGCGTTCATACCAGTATTTCGCGGTAACCAAAATTGCCGACAAAGTCCACAAAACGAATTGGGACGACCACCAGCACCGTGGTGGATACATCTGGCACACAACAGGTTCCGGCAAGACGATGACTTCCTTCAAGGCAGCTCAGCTGGTCGCTGGTTCCGGAGATGCTGACAAGGTTGTATTCCTTATGGACAGGATAGAACTGTCCATCCAGTCGCTTGACGAATACAGAGGATTTGCGGGTGATGACGATTCCGTTCAAGACACACAGAACACTATGATGCTGGTGTCCAAACTCCAGAGCACGGACAAAGATGACAGGCTGATTGTCACTTCAATACAGAAGATGTCCAATATAAAAGCCGGTGTGGCGATACCAGAGGACACTATAGCCGGGATTGGGAGAAAAAGGCTGGTCTTCATCGTTGACGAGTGCCACAGATCCGTCTTCGGAAATATGCTCGTAAGCATAAAGAACACTTTCCCGAAGGCGTTGCTTTTCGGGTTCACCGGCACGCCTGTGTTCGAGGAAAACGCTCATAACGAGATAACAACCGAGACGCTCTTTGGTGATATGCTCCACAAGTACACAATTGCCAGCGGAATTCCTGACGGCAATGTACTCGGATTCGATCTTACTATGGTAAACACGTACGATGAGGATGAACTTCGGGAAAAAGCCGCTTATTCCCAATTAGGAATCCACAATATTGACGAACTGGATGCAGCCTCTGAAGCAGACAAAGAAACTTACCGGCATTTTATGGAAGATCTTGAGATGCCTGACACCTACAACGGGAAGGATGGTGAAATCTGCAGGGGCATAGAACATTATCTTCCTAAAGATCTTTATCAACAGCCGGTCCATCACCAGGCAGTAGCTGCCGACATCTGCGCGAATTGGCACAGGCTCAGCAAAAACGGCAAATTCCACGCAATTCTTGCTACTCAGAATATTCCGGAGGCAATAGAATACTATCATCTGTTCAAGGCACGGTATCCGTCTATGAATGTGGTGGCTGTGTTCGACAACAACATTGACAACAGCGATGAGGGAATAGCCCGTGAGGATGCGATCGTTGAGATGCTGACGGACTATAACCTCAAATACAAAACATCGTTTCAAGTGGCGATGTACGGAAAGTACAAAAAGGATGTCGCCAAAAGACTTGCCCATAAAAAGCCTTATGTAGGAATAGAGAGCGATCACTCTATGCAGATAGACCTTCTTATAGTAGTGACACAGATGCTGACAGGATATGATTCCAAGTGGATCAACACTCTCTATGTGGATAAACTCCTGAAGTATGTGGATGTTATTCAGGCGTTTTCGCGTACTAACCGCCTGTTCGGCCCTGACAAGCCATTCGGCATTATCCGCTATTACACTTTCCCATACACGATGAAACAGAATATTGATGACGCATTGGAAGTGTATGTCGACAGACCGCTTGGGGTGTTCGTTGACAAACTGGAACAAAACCTGAACAACATCAATAGTCTGTTCCTGCATATTCGTGACATCTTCCTGAGTCACGAGATAATGAATTTCGAGAAGCTGCCTGAGACGCGGGAAGACCGCAATATGTTCGCGAAGGATTTCTCGAAGATGACCCATCTTCTGGAGGCCGCCAAACTGCAAGGGTTTCTATGGGATAAAACAAGATATGAGTTCCCGCACGGTGAGACATACACTGATGTGTCAATGGAATTGGACGAGAACACGTACCGGATTCTGTTGCAGAGATACCGTGAACTGTTTGACCGTAATTCTTCCGGAGGTGATGAAACCGTGTTCGACTACCCTATTGATACCTATATTACAGAAACGGGAACCGGAACCATTGACGCTGAATACCTGAACTCTCGTTTTGAAAGGTTCATCAAGAATCTTTATACAGAAGGCCCTGGAAGCGATCTGACGAGAACGGCATTACGCGAACTGCACAAGACATTCGCAATGCTTTCTCAAACAGACCAGCGGACAGCGATTGTGATTCTGCACGACATTCAAAGCGGTGACCTTCATCTGGAGGCAGGCAAGACGATTCAAGACTATATCTCCGACTATCAACTCAAGGAACTATATGGTCAGATTTCCATTCTTCACGATGCCACAGGATTGAACGTCAGTATGATGACGAATATTCTTAAAGGCGATGTGGATGAAAGGAACATCAATGAGTTCAACCGTTTCGACAATCTTAAGCTGACGCTGGATCTTCAAAAGGCAAGGATATTTGTCTCCAAGGTTGAAGGTAATGATGTCGCGGCCAGATTGGTTGTTCCCAAAGTGGACAAACTGCTTCGTATGTTCATACTCCAGCCGCAAATGCGTGGTGCCATAATCAAAGCCTACCAAGAGGAAAATATGACATTGGAATCCGCCCTACGGGAAAGCACTTCAGAAAACATCACATTTGAGCGCCTTGAAGAAGAGGTCAATGCCTCTTCGCCTAGTGCTCAGGAAGTTGATAATAATCCGAATGACAAGCTCAATTCAGATAAGATTCTGTCCGAAACTGAAAGGACCCAACTGGTCAAGGATAAGGTAAACAATGTCGTGTCCGAATATTTGAAGGATTTCAGCCGCTGTATGAGACCTGTTTCTGAAATGGTTGATGGTTTGTTTAAGGTGTTAGACATCAAGTCCATTGATTCACTTGACGGAATCAAGATGTATCTCCGTCAGGCTCTTGAGTCCTTATATGCCAAGGAGAATCCTACAATTGTAGAGAAGTCTGTGTCGTTCAATCTTCTCGTGACCAAGTTCGAGGCTTATTTGAAGAAACTGTATTATGTTCTCAACAAGAGTGAAATTCAGGCAAAACGCATCGGAGAAGAGGCGATGTGGGCAGATGTCATCCACGCCTTTCCGTGTCTATGGGATCTTAAGTACGACCCGGATGCCAGATACCATCAACTTTATGAATTCTTGAATTGCGTAAAAGGCTGGCGCAATGCACAATCGCACCTCTCACCTACAACCCCCGAAAAGGAAGTGGACATCGCAATAAATATCTGTCTCACAATGTATATATTCACGACAGGATGTTGCCTGACGGATTTAGAGAATGCCTGAATAAGAAATTTATGGAAAAGAATATATTGATACGAAACAGCACGGCAGAATTTCTGACTTTCGTTATGGAAGGAAAGGAGGATGGAATTCAGGTGCTATATAAAGATGAGAGTATTTGGGCAACACAGAAAGCGATGTCCATACTTTTCGATTGCTCAATAGACAACATTGGATTACATTTGAAGAATATATATGAAAGTGGAGAATTAGACAAGGATAGAACTACCGAGAAATTCTCGGCAGTTCAAACTGAGGGATCCAGGAATGTCAGGCGAAGCACATTGTTCTATAATCTGGATGCGATCATATCCGTTGGCTATCGTATTAACTCAATTCGCGCCACACAATTCCGGCAATGGTGTACAAATGTCTTGAGGCAGTTCACAGTCAGGGGATATGTCATCGACAGGAAACGTATGGAAAACGGGAGTTTCCTCGGAGAAGATTATTTTGAGCATTTACTTGCCGAGATAAGAGAAATCAGACTGAGCGAGCGCAGGTTTTACCAAAAACTAACAGACATCTACGCCACTGCTATTGATTATAATCGCGATGCACCGACAACTCGCTTGTTCTATAAGAAAGTTCAGAACAAGATTCACTTTGCCGTTCACGGACATACAGCCGCTGAACTCATTGTCGGAAGGGCTGATGCAAATAAGGGGAACATGGGATTGACGACTTGGGAAAATGCGCCAGATGGTAAAATTGTGAAATCCGATGTAAGCATAGCCAAAAACTATCTGAACGGCTTGGAATTGGAGGATATGAGCAAACTCGTGAACGCCGTTTTGGATATGGCGGAACGCATGGCTGATCGTCACATCCCGATGACTATGGAAGACTGGGCAAAAAGGATTGACATTATTCTTGAGGCCGGAGGAGATAAGATTTTGAATGATGCCGGGACTGTGACTGCAGAGTTCGCAAAAAGTTTTGCCGAATCTGAGTTCGAGAAGTATCGTGTAATTCAAGATAGGATATTCCAGTCTGACTTTGATAGGCTGAGTGGTAATAGACTTTGGGATTTTGAGAAAGACGATATCAACAGTCCTCAGTAAAACATCAAATCAATATACATAATAATAGGGAACGATCACTGCACGCGTGGAGTAACAACCGAGAACTTGCCGCAAGCGGGGCAATAGATGGAATCGCTGAACTACGCCTGTGAGCGGACCAGCGGAACAGGAGACATGGTCAAAGGATGTCGGCTTCGGAGTGGTCACAAAACAGCAGCAGCGATTTTTCTGACGGAGGAAAGCTTCTTCAGAAAGGATTTGTCGCGTTTGGCTGTCTGCATATCATATTCAGATTGAAGCCCAAGGAGGATGTGGGCAGGAATTCCAATAGCAGCCTCACACAAAAGAGCGAATTTGGTGTTCACGGCCCGTTTTCCATTAACGATATCATTAAGGACAGAGTACGACACACCCATATCCGCAGCCAATTGTTTTTGAGATAAATTGCGGCTCTCGATTTCCTCTTTCAGCAATTCACCAGGATGAGTCGGCTCAAACGGATCGAGGTTGTTCGCTATCATATCAGAGGCTATGTCTTTCAAGTCTATCATATTCAAAAACTAGTCTATCCTCCTCTTGTACCTCGAAATTATTTCCGGCTGGAAACGATGCTTTTTATCACTTCTGCCTGTCAAATACAATTCCCGAAGGTAATCCTTATCAAAAATCACAATCATCTTCCCTAACCTTCAGTTAATTATCGCAAATATAATCAACTTATACATAATCCGCAAATTTGCGGATTAAATATTATTCCCGAATGGTAAGCAAGAGTTATTTAGGTCAGAGCAATGATTCTCTGTCCTCACCGATAGACAACCGAGAACTTGCCGCAAGCGGGGCAATAGATGACCAGCGACCACTAATTGCGAAATAATTCTAGGCCAAACCTGTAATCTTGTACGTTCTAAGAACAGGCGACTGGCACGCCACACAATAAACAAAATCACGACACATTACGGCTATTTGTATTTCAAGCAAATAATCGCAAATGTCAATTACCATTTGAAACAGATATTCGACAACGGTGAATTGTCAGAGGTGGCAACTATCCGAAAAATTGGGATAGTTCAGTCTGAAGGAGACCGCATCTGGAGCATTTCCTGTCAATGAACGATTACAAGGCTGTTGTGTCAGCTGGTACCGTTTCTCAAGAAGAGGCAAGAGACAAAGCCTATAGTGAATATGACAGGTTCAACAATGTTGACATAAGACGCTTCTAAAGGCTGATCCTTTTCAACTTCGTGACGCTTAATGACGATGCCCACCTTAAAAATTTCTCACTTATCGAAAGGAACGGGGAATATAGGCTTTCCCCTGCCTATGACCTTGTCAACACATCACTGCAACTCCGGGAACCTCGCATATTCGCATTGGACAGGGGCCTTTTCAAAGAGGGTATGAATATGTCGGACACGCATAACATCGGCCAAGATGATTTCACCGAGTTCGGAAGGAGGACCGGACTTCCGGGAAAGGTGATAGCCAAAGAATTGGAGACATTCTCTTCTCCCGTTCCTAAAGCCCTCCAACTGATCGACAGGTCTTTCTTGTCCGAAAAACTGAAGAAAGCCTACAAAGCATCCTACACCTACAGATGCAAGATGCTAACTTTTTAGCTATCTATAACAATCCTGAAAACCATATACCCTCCGACAAACTTTTCTTGATTTTTGGTTGATGTTTTTTCTTCTTGAGCGTATTACAGACAAGCATACATTAATGAATATATAATAAGTCAGTAATGATGAAAGCAACACACTTGACGGAAGAGCAATTAAAGGAAATCATATACGAATCCGTAATCACCACCATGAATGAGACTGATGCGGCCGCATATTCCCGTGCCCACAAAGCGACAAGCCACAATGCGCGTAAGAATAATAAAGACGAATCAAATGTGGTGCGTCAGGTCAACCAAACCAAGTCGGAAACGAATGATGGGGGCATCGCTCACAAAATAGATTTGGACTCACAGACTGCGGATTCTATGATTTCCCCATACAAGAATATCCGGTACCTGTTTTATTGCAGGAACCTGAGACAGAACATGGGTATAGTCTTGTTTTCTCTTGCCTCTTTGTATGAGTTGACAAACGAAAAGGCAATTTTGGAGGGCAATGTCGTATTCAACAACCATGAGATGAACGGCAGAATAACAATCGATATGGGAACGGGCAATGTTGTATATTATCATAATTCCTCAAGGAGAAAATACCCATTGGAGATAGACAACAGGTTTGGCGCACAGTGGAATGATCTTGTCGCCACTCTTCAAAAGGCCTCAAAGATGATATAGGTTTTATGTTATTGCTACGACATAGACATTGATTTTTCCGATCCCGGATGCCGCACATTTGGGAACGGTGATGTCGCTGGTCATGTCATTGGAGACAAGGTTTACCTTTACGTCCATGGCTCGCCGGGTTTGTTATGCGAGTTTTCCAATGATGAGAATGTCGAATTATCAGACAAATACTTGATTGGTTGGGCTACGCATATATTTCGAGACCAGGATTGAGGGGTTCGCCGTATTCAAAAGTGTTGCGCGGCACGAGCAACATTAGCCGCTACTTAATCCGTCAGCGGATCAGAATTTCACGTGCCTTCTCCGAGTATGGACTCTGTGAGTCAGCAATGGAATTAAGCAGGCGGCGCGCCTTTCTGTCCCGGCCTTGCTTCATCAAGGAGATGGCCTCAAGCCAATCGACTT
>ERZ808277.27-NODE-27-length-112909-cov-9.307193_pt1 | contig 112909 bp, 169 predicted proteins | sample MGYA00521240_ERZ808277 | MGnify/ENA primary metagenome ERZ808277 (study PRJEB31516, sample SAMN03275599) | gut metagenome | biome: mammalia-associated habitat; material: feces | host: Papio cynocephalus | place: Kenya | collected 2012-07-17 ... | reverse complement strand
GGGGGGGGGAGTACATTGTAATTTTGTACTCTCATCTTCTCAATATAATCAGAGAGGGGGTATGGTTTCTTAATCATATCCTTATATCTGATAAAGTAGGTGTCTTATATGGTTAATATAGGAGATTTACAAAATAAAGATGGGGATTTATTATTACCAAATAATATTTTAGAAGATATTACATATTCAAATGGTCGTGTGATTAAATTAGCAAATGGTTTAATGATACAAAATAAAAAATCAACAGTAAAATTATATGTCAATTTATGGGCAACAGGAACATATTATCAAGATGTTGATTTAGGTAATTGGATAGTTCCTTTTATAGAACAACCAATTTTATTAGGAGACCATATTTACACAGAAAACAATGCTTATGTAAATCAATTAGTTGCAGGTAATGGTGGAAATATCACTATGACATCGGCAAGTATTGTTAGAGGCATAAGACCAGATAATGCAATGAATACTGTAAATGCAGATGTTACATTTAGTAGAACTGCAATAGGAAAATGGAAATAATAAATAAAATTATGATGTCATATTTATGGCTAATAATAAAGGATATTTAGTTAATAAAGATAGTGAAAAACTTTTTCCAGACCAATATGATAGTGGTTGGATATATCCAACATTAGAAAATGGATGGAGTAATAGAACAACTAATGCTTCTCCTGCAAGATACAGAAAAATTGGAAATGTAGTTTATATTGCAGGTTCAATTACAGGAGGAACATTTAACTCAACAATTTTTACTTTGCCAGCAGGATTTAGACCTGGTGGTTCTTATCAATCAACTTTGGTAAGAGCAACTGCTGGTTATGCTAGATTGCATTTTAATTATGAGGCAAATGGTAATGGCAGAGTAGTATTAGAAAATGTTGATGGTACAAATGGAGAGGTTTTATTATTCAATATAAGTTTTATTGCTGAATATTAAATAGATTAAGAAACATAATCGATTATGGATTATGGTAAAACAAATGTAAAAAATAATGAAGTAAAAATAGATGCTTCCTCAATACTTTATGGGGGGGGGCAACATTAGGTAGTATGTTATTAATTAACAACACAGATATATCTAATTGTAATAATGCAGTTAATCCTGGCATACAAATCTATCATACTACTGGTAATACTTTGAATACACCTTTTAAGCAAGGTTTAACACAAGCAGCAGAAGGTATGATATTAAGTTGTGTGTATGGAGACTACGGAATGCAGTTAGCCTTCCAGAATGGCTCTAATGCCCTTTATACAAGGTCTAAAGGAGCAGGAACTTGGGGGTCTTGGGTTGTTATAACATAATTTATCTAATAGATAACTATGGAATACGGAAAAGTAAACAATAAAAATCAAGAAGTGTTAATAAACGCCTCTTCAATCTACTATGAGGGGGGGGGGCGACATATTAAGTAATATATTAACTCCTCAAAATTTAACTAATAAAATTAACTTTGCAAATGGTACTTTAAATAGCAACCATAACTATTTATATAAGTTTGGAAGTTTAATAGTATTTAATTTAACTGTTAAAATTGCAACAGCAATTTCTGCCAATACTAATGTTACAATATATAGTTTCCCATCAGAAGCAATTCCAATTGGAAATGTTGTAATATCAGGAATATCTTATAGCAATGTAGCATTAACAGCAAGTTATGTGCAAGCAGGAACAGGCAATGTAATAGTAAGGTCGCCTAGTAATCTTGCAGTTAATTCAGAAGTTAATATATGGGGTGTTTATTACTTAACTTAATGTCAAGATATTATGGATTATGGAAAGACACAAAATCAAGGTAATGATGTAAAAATAGATATAAATTCTGTTTTTAATCAAAACTTAAAAAATGAAAGTGGATATTGTTATCTTCCAGGAGGATTAATCCTTCAATGGGGAGTGAATTATAGTGCTGGTATTACAGTACAGCAATACTCTAAAACAATACCATTTCCTATCGCATTTCCGAATGAATGCTTAAATGTTCAAGTATCAATTAATGATGTTGGATATGGAATTGGGGCTTTAACAACAGGAGTTGGAATGACTTCTCGAACTAAAACTAATTTTGTAGCCACATTTAAAGATACAAGGTCATCATTAAATTATAATGTGTATTTATTTTGGTTTGCAATAGGATATTAAAAAAAATAAAAAGGAGGAATTTGTATGGCTTTGACATATACGAGAGTTAATTGGGAAAATGCACCTAGTAAAGTAACACCAATCAATGATATTAATTTAAATAATATGGATAAAGGTATTGCTGATGCAACTGATGAGATTAATAATTTATTAACACAGTTGCAAGATATTGTTACCCAAATCTCAACTATTAATGGTCAAATAAGCACTATTAATACAAATATTACAGATATTCAAACGACAATTGCTGATGTTCCTCATTGGGAGGATGTTAGTTAATGAAAGGAAGGATAGAAATGAAAAATAAAAATTTAAACTGGGGGGGGGGGCAAACTACAAGAATTTAGTATTTGCCCAACCTCAACAAGAGGAAGGAGGATTGAATATTTAAGTTTAACTAATAATTCAATCTTCCAGGACAGTGATGTTTATGTCTAATATGAAACAAATGTATTCAGACAAAGAAAAAACGCAAAAAGCCTATCCTAAAGTTTGGCTACCAGTTGGTACAGTTTATTTTAATAAAGATGATATAACAGATGAAATCAATTTATATTTTGAAGGTGTCTGGGAAAGATGCCTTCAAGGTGAAGTACCAGTTGGTGTTAAAGAAGGAGATACAGATTTTGGTACTGCTTGGGTTGCATTAGGAGCAAAAACTCATAAATTAATTGAGAGTGAACTTCCTAATATAACTGGCAGACTATCAGGAGTATTGACATATGGCTCTAATGCAGGAGGACATTTTTCTGCATCAAGAGAAAATTATATTAATGGAGCAACTGGCACAACTAATAACTGGAGTACAATTAATTATACTTTCGGTGGAGATGGTTCTCATAATAATATACAACCTTCTAGGACACTTTATGCGTGGTTAAGAACATCATAATACTAAATATAATGTAGTTTTATATACTATGAAAAAATATAAAAATTATAGCCTTTTAACTCCAAATTATGGGGGGGGGGGCAGAACTCAATAAATTAAGTTTTGCTCTCTTGAAAGGGCGAGATACTTATGCCTAATATGAAACAGATGTATGAAGATACAAATAAGACCATAGAGGCATATCCAAGAGTATGGCTTCCAGTAGGAACAATATACTATAATAAGAATGATATAAGCGATGAAATTGAACAGTACTTTGTTGGTACTTGGGAAAGATGTTTACAGGGAGAAGTTCTTGTAGGAGTTAATGAAAACGATAATGATTTTAAAACTTCTTGGGGAACTTTTGGTAGTAAAACACATACACTAACAACTGCACAACTACCAAATATTAATGGTAGAGTAACAATACACGGAGCCGAAGGTGGTTCAAATATGTATGTTGGAAGTGGCGTATTTGCAGCAAGTAATATTAATTCTAATAATTATAAATTAGCAGGAAGTGCTGCAACAGGTGCACAAAGTTTAACTAATATTATTATTGATGTTGGTAATAATCAGCCACACAACAATATTCAACCTTCTCGTATGGCTTATGCTTGGATAAGAGTATCTTAAAACTTAATTTAAAGTTCATATATTATGAATAAAATAAAAAATAATATGCTTCAATCTCTGCAAATATTTATAGGGGGGGGGGCGTACTATAATGATTTAATTACGCCTTCTCTAAAGAGGTGTGAATATGGCTATTAAACAATTTAAAGATGGTAATTTATTAGATAGCAGTCAAATTTTTGACAATAAGATAAATGCAACAATGGATAATATATTAAAATATGTTTATCCAATTGGAAGTATTTATTTATCTATAAATGATACAGACCCAGCAACTTTGTTTGGAGGAAATTGGGAACGATTTTCTTATGGCAGATGCTTGGTTGGAGTTGATGAAAATCAAACTGAATTTGAGACTGTTTTAAAAAGTGGTGGTTTTAAAACTCACACACTAACAGTAGACCAAATGCCAGGTCATACACACGGAATAACAAGTTGGTTGACTAATAATCCTCTTGGAGGAGTAGATAGGTCATTGATGTATGGTATGCCATCTACAACAGCAACATATAGTTATGTAACTAATGCAACTGGTGGAGGAAGTGCTCACAATAATTTGCAACCTTATTTAACTTGTTATATGTGGAGAAGAATATCTTAATAGTCATAATTAAATCATATAGCAAAATATATGAAAATTAAAAAATTCAAAAAAGAAAATAATGAAAAAGTAGTCCTTAACTCTTCTGAAATTTACTACGAGGGGGGGGGCGAAACATTAGATAATTTAATTAATTTAATTTATCCAGTTGGCTCAATCTATATGTCAACTAATTCTGTTAGCCCTCAAACATTTTTGGGAGGAACTTGGAATAGGATACAAGATAGATTTTTGCTTTGTGCAGGTAGTACTTATACTGCTGGTAATACTGGTGGTAGTGCAACTCACAAATTAACAGTAAATGAAATCCCATCACATAGTCATATTAAAAATTCTATTGGATGGAGTGATAGTGGTGGATTTTGGGTAGGAACAGGTAACTATACTACTCTTGATTTTAATAAAGATACTGGAACAACTGGTAATACAGGTGGTTCACAAGAACACAATAATATGCCCCCTTATTTGGTAGTATATTGTTGGAATAGAACTGCTTAAATTAAATAAATATAATGTTTCATTATTATGAATGAAAATATAAAACAATTATATGAAGATAAAGAAAAAACAATAGAAGCCTTTCCTAGAATATGGATGCCAATAGGTAGTCTATATTGGAATGAAAATGATATTTCTTCTGATATAGATAAATATTTTATAGGAACTTGGGTTAGATACGCTAAAGGTAAGTTTATAGTTGGCGTTGATGAAGAGGATACTGATTTTGCAAATAATACTAAAACAGGTGGAACAAAAGTAGAAACTTTAGTTATTAATCAAATACCAGGTCATACACATACCAGAGGAACAATGAACATTACTGGTGCAATGCGAATGGGTTGGGGTGGTGCTTCACCTAACATATTAATTGATGGTGGTAGTGGTGCTCTATACAGTTCAAAAGATAGAAATGAAGCAAAAGATGAATGGTCTAATACACCAAATACTGAAAACTCAATAAGAAATCAAACAATAAGTTTTGATGCTTCACGCAATTGGACTGGTGCTACTAGTTCGACTGGTGGAGGTCAATCTCATAATAACTTACCACCATTTCAGGCTGCCTATTGTTGGAAGCGAATTAGTTAAATAAATATTCTTAAAGAATATGAAAACTAAACAATTTAAAAATGAAAATAATGAAGTAGTAAAATTATCTGCCTCTGAAATTATAGTTAATTTAGGGGGGGGGGCAGAGATTTTAGATAATCTGTTAAATAATAGTAAAGTACTATGGACTAATAATAATCCAGAAAGTACTTTTGATGCACAAACAATTACTGTCTTAAATGATAGTGATTATAATTATCTTATGGTGATATTTGATGCAGTTGTACCATATCAAAATTATTGCACATATTTCTTAAAGAAACCAAATAAAACATTTGGTCTGCCCTTTACACAGGTATTTAATGATGGGTCTCAAACATTAAGGAATAGAGCATTTTCAAGATTAAATGCAACTCAATATCAATTTAGAACAGGATACTTAAATGGTACTGTTAATAATGATATATGTGTGCCAATACAAATTATCGGATTAAAAAAAATCTTGTAAAATATGAAAGTTAAAACTTTTAAACAAGAGAATAATGAAACTGTTAAACTAAACAGTACTGAAATTATTAATGATGGAAGTACTCTTGATGATATAATTTTATCGTATAATTCTTATAAACCAACAACTGTTTATGAGAATACAAGTGGGTTAGTTATAGATACAGATGGGGGAGCAACTCCTATAACAATTAGTGGTTTACCAGACTTAACACCTTACTGTGATAATAAACACGAAGTAGATGTTTATTTTGCTTATGGTGGAGATGCACAAAGAAAGAATACTTTCTTGCTAACATCAAATTTAGGTGGTGCTTGGTTTGTTATGACAAGAGATGAAAATGGTGGGAATGATTACTTTGTTGCTACAATATATGTAACAAATATGAAATCAACCAGTTGGACTTTTGCAACAAAAGCAAAGAAAAGTATAAATGGAAGCAATGTAATTAATACTGTTACATATAAACCAATCAGATTATATAAGGTAGTTGTAAGAAAAATATCAGATTAAAGAAATGAAAGGAATAGAATGATGAAGAAGGGAGAAATTCAATGTTAGGAGATATTCAAGGGTTTTTTCAATGGATAGCAGATAACTTTGGCATTGTTTTAACAGGATTAACAATTCTTGTTGGAATAATGGAAAAAAGCAAATCGATAGCGTGGAAGCCAATCACTAAATTCTTTAAGTGGATTGGGAAAACTGCTAATCAAGAATTGTATAACAAAGTAGATGATGTGGAAAAACAAACAATGAAAATACAAAAACATATGGGTCAACTAGAAGATAAAGTTGATGAAAACGAGAGAGATAGAATAAGACAAGAAATTCTTTCTTTTGCTAACTCATTGCGAGATGGTAAAGAACATACCAAAGATGAGTTTCAGCATATTCAAGAGTTATATTATAAATACCACGAAAAATTAAGAGGTAATGGATTAATAACTGAAGAATATGAGTATATCCGTTCTATATATTTGAAGATTTACAATAGAACATTAGATATGTATGTAATCTGTGAAGATTAAAAAATAACAAAAGAAGAGGAGATTATTTATGGACTTGGCTAATATAAAGGACTTTTTGAGGAAGAAGATAAACAAAAAGGGGGTATCTTTAGCAAGTCTATGTGAAGAACTTGAACTTAAAGACTATGAGGCTTTGGGTTTAATAGAGTTGCTGAAGCAAGATGGTTTAATGGTAGAGGTCGTAGGAGACCAAGTTGTAAGAATGCCAAAACCAGAAGTCAAGAATGATGTCTATGAGATAAAGAATAATTTAAAACATTTAAAATTATTATTAACATCTGATTTACATCTAGGAAGTAAATATGACAGGCTTGATATATTAAGATATGTATATCAGAAAGCCGAAGATTTAGGGGTAGAGATTGTTTTAAATTCAGGAGATATAACAGATGGTTATTATCCTAATAGAAGCAATCAAGTTTATGAGTTAAAGGCTCACGGAGCAGATGAACAAACGGATTATGTTGTTAATAATTTTCCTCAATTTAATGGAAAAACATATTTTATTACAGGAAATCACGACTTTACACATATTAGAAATGATGGATACGATATAGGTAAGGCAATAGCCAAACAAAGAGATGATATGGTTTATCTAGGTCAAGATGTTGCTGATTTAAAAATTGGTGGATTAAGAACTAGATTGTTTCACGGAGCAGGGGGAAAACCATATAGCAAATCATATAAATTACAAAGATATGTGGAAACAATTCCTTTAGATGAAAAACCTGATATTCAACTTATGGGTCATTATCACGATGGCTTCTATATGGTGTATCAAGGAGTTCATTGTTTTCAAGTTCCTGCATTAATAGACCAGACACCATTCGCTAGACAAATGGGGATGCCTAATTTAAAAGGTGTATGGTGGGTAGATGTTGATTTTGACAATAAAGGTCAAATATATTCTATTAAACCAGAACTTGAAACATTTGGAAACAAATTGGTTAAAAGAAGAAAATAAAATGAAAGGATAGATATTATGAAATATAAAATTTTAATTAGTTCTAATGATGGAACTCAAAACATTACTTATCAATTCTATAAAGTAGCGAGTGCTAATGACAATTCAAAAACTGTGGATTGGGAAAGCGATAATGCTGCTAGTACAGAAGAAATGGTAAAAGAATTACTTAATACATATGGATTAAGTAGATTAAAAGTTGTTGTTGATTTACCAATCGATATATCTGTTATTGTTCCAGAAGTAACAGAAACAAATCCAACTCCTGAAGAAGGAGAATAAAGAGAACATTTTGTTTTCTTTTTTTAGATAAATATCATATAATTATAATAAGGAGGAATAAATTATGATAGACAGTATTATAGCAGTAGTATCAGAAACTTTAACTGGTATGATTGCACTAGGAGTTATTTTAGGAGTTATAGCATTTGCTAACATTGTGTTAGGAACTGTTTATAATGTAGGAGAATGTCAAAAACCTTTTGAGGTTAAAAAGTTCTTTTTAGGTATTCTAAAAGCAATTGTCATCTATGTTGCTGTTTGCTTATTAGCAAGTGGAGTTTCAATGATACCAGTAGTTGCAGAAGCAATTAAAATTACTGATTTAATTGACCCAGTAGTATTTGATGCGTTTAGTGTAAGTGCAATTTTTGTTTTAGTAATTGGAGCAATTGCTGCTCAAGGTAAAGGAGCAATTGAAAATTTAAGATTACTTTGGGGAAGCAAAACTTCTCAACAAAAGATTGCAGCAAGTTACACAGTTGAAAACGAAGCAGAATATAAAGAAGGAGAATAGGTGATTATATGCCAAGTATAAATGAAAGAAGAAACAGTCCAAATCATTTTAATGGTAGGGCTGGTTGGAAAGTAGATATGATATGTAATCATATTTGCGAAGGAACATATTCTGGTTCAATATCTTGGCTTTGTAACACAGCATCTGGAGCATCATCACATTTTGTTGTTGCAAAGGATGGTCGTATTTGCCAATTAGTTGATTTAACTGATGGTTCTTGGTGTAATGGAACAAGTACTAATGGTTCAAATCTTGATTATAGAAAATCAACATTGGGGATTGTTAAGTCAAGAGCAACTAATGCAAATTATTATACATTTAGTATTGAACACGAGGGATATAGTGGTCAGGCAATGCCAGAAGCACAATATCAAGCAACTCTATGGCTTCATAGATATTTAATAGCAGAAGCAAAGAGATTGTATGGAGTTACAATACCAATTGATAGAGAACATATTGTAGGACATTATCAAATTAATCCAATTACAAAACCTAATTGTCCTGGTACTGGCTTCCCATTTGATAGGTTGATTAATGACTTAAAGGGAGCAGATACAGAAAAGGCTAATAGTTTTGTAGGGAAACATTTAAAATGTTTAACTAATACTACATTATATTCTACTGCTGGTTATAGTGGTGCAACCACTAGCACATTAAGTGCAGGAACAGTAGTATATTGTGAAAAGTTACATACAACTAATGGAACATATATGGCTCTTAAAAATGCAGATAAGACAGCATTTTTAGAACCTGCTGCGTGGACTAATAGTTTCAATAATTTTGAAATTACCACATATAATCCAACAATTGAAGTAACAGATGTAAGTATAACAAATGTAAGTAATGAATTAGAAGTTGGAGAAGAAATGGATTTAAGTGTTTTAATTAATCCATCTAATGCAACTAATAAAAATGTTACATTTAGTTCTAGCGACACAAGTGTTGCAGAAGTTACAAGTGCAGGTAAGGTTACTGCAAAAGGAGTAGGAAATGCTATTATTACAGCAACTGCTAATAATGGTAAAGCAGGTTCATTGTTAATTAAGGTTTATAAAGAAGAGGAGCCACCAGTTGTGGACCCTGAACCTTCTGAACCTGAAATTCCAGTTGAACCAGGTCCTGTTATTCCTGAAGAACCAACGCCTGAAGAACCAGAAAAAGAGAAAAGTATTATTTATAGAATAGTATCAACAATAGTTAATTTTGTTGTAGATACAATTAAAGGAATTTTTAAGAAAAAATAATATATTTTACTTTCTTTTTTAGGGGGATTATAATATAATAATAGTAAGGGAAGATAAGTTCCCTGTAATAAAAACATAATAAAGTTTAACCCCCTAAATTTTATTATAAGTCAAGTAGGATTAAGTTCCTACTTAATATGTGGATGTAGTTCAGTTGGTAGAACATCTGCCTTCCAAGCAGATTGTCGCAGGTTCAAGTCCTGTCATCCACTCCAATAAAACTTAAAGAAGTTATGAATTTACTTCTTTATCAAAATCCCTTTGGGAAGGAAACTTCCCTACAAAAAGTTATTAATTGTGGTAACTCAAATAATAGTGTTTTCGCTATAAGAGTATGAACTAACACGAACTCAAAAGGTTGCGTTATTATCCCAAAAGGAGAGGGAGTTCAGTTGCCATTTTTAGTCGATATAAATAGACTTTATCGGTCGCCTCTGACCTTATGTGTGTGTGGCTACATAAACAAAGGAATGGAAACAGAGAGGTAATGATGCTGTTGATGTGGAGATATGCCACTATAAGACTGGTAAGGGTTGAACGCAGAAATCAGTGTGAAGGAGAGAATGGGAAGAAAATATTAATTTGGAGGTAAGCAATCCTCCCTATGACAATATTATTAAAGAATTTGCTACTCTTTGATAGTCATAAGTCGCATAATAAGTTGATGTTAAGTCTTATTGAGTGTGGAACAACAGCACTCCTACTTATTTATAAGTAGTACACTAATGTCCTTACTTGGGATAAGTGAGATAGGTACAGGATATGAAAAAATCCTTATAGTATATTCGTTGAAATAGAGTATCTATTGTGAAAAGATTTAATGGCAACTAGTGCTATGAAGCGACCTGCCAACTGCTATATGATGACAATATTCCGTTGCTCATATAAGTAGCCTGTTGGTTATCCGTTGATATAGGTTAAACTATGTATAAAGGTGTGGCTTCGTGTAATTGGTATAAATCGGATTAAAAAGATGAATTTACATTTTGGTAAATGTTATTACAAGATTAAGAAAATCTTGAATAGGCATATAGTGTAAAGTCTGCGTACTTGTGGGTACTCAATCCCACTTAATTATCTATGCTGATAGATAGTTAATGCTATGAATAATAAGGCTAAAAAATGTGAAAGGCTTGCAGGTAAAATAATAAGTCCTGCCCACATTTTTTTTATTTGCCGATATAGCACAACTGGTAGTGCAATTGATTTGTAATCAATAGGTTCTGGGTTCAAGTCCTAGTGTCGGCACCATTTTGAAGAAATTGATAAATTATGGTTGACTTTTTTCTATAATTATCATATAATATAAGTAGGATAGCAAAAGATATTGTTATCCAGACAAGTCTCATTTAGTTGTTCTTTATGAGTTCAAAACATTAAAGTCTCGTGCAAATCTATGGTCGCAGTATTGCCACCTTTAGAGACATAGAATAATTTACGAAGGTTTGCTCGATATGGGAGTGCCATTCTAGTGCTTCCACATCTCCTTTCTAGTTAAAAATGTAGAATGCAATTTGTTTAATGAATTTAATGATATTAAGATGAAATTCTTGCTATATTAAACAGTTAAATGAAAGTTTGTTGCAAAGTTGTCTTGCGAGACACACCCCCTAGCAAGAGAGGGTTACATTTTTTATATATCGCAGGGTACTGTATCGGTTACAGAACTGGCTCATACCCAGTTATAGGTGGGTTCAACTCCCATCCCTGCAACCATTTATGTAGAGTTAGCCTATGGATGATAAGGCACCAGAGAAGGCTCTGGGGTAAGGAAGTGGAAAACTTTCACTCTACACTTATATATGCGAGGTATATGACTGTAATAACTAGCAGTTCCTGAAGGGTCAGGTAGGGGTAATAAGACCTAGTGTGCGTGGATAATATTCTGTAACAACAGAGTACCTTACATATTAGTGTGAATAACTCTCTTGTAAGTGCAAATCTTACTATCTCGCACAGTTGAATAATAATGTGCGTAAACACTTTAAATATTGTGGGTAGGGAAATCAATGCCACAATCCTCGCTAGAGGACAATAATATCTAGCATCGATGCAGTCTGTCATCATCCAAACAGTCCATTTCCATATAGCCAGTTGGTGAAGTGGTCAACACAGCAGGCTTTCGCCCTGTCATTCAGGGGTTCAAATCCCCTACTGGTTACCAAATAGATTATAAAGAATAAGAGGAGATATATTTATGTACAAATGTCAAAAATGTAATTATCAAGTTCCTGCTAATAATTCAGCAAATAAAGTAATTACTAAATTAAGAAAAGTTAGATATACAAATGAAGTTCAAGGTAAGTATAAGAAAGAAACAAAAGAAAGTGTTGGAACAGAAATTGTAGAAGAATTAAATCTATGCAATCGATGTGCTAATAAATATAAAAATATCAAGCCTTTAGTAATTAATTAATATACACGCCACAAATGCACGCAAGGCTCTGCTTGTGGCATCAAAGTGCCTTGCATTCCAATATCGGAGAGGCGATGGTTGCCGATTGGTCTCCAAAACCAATGTCGAGTGGGTTCAATTCCTACCTTCGGTGCCAGATGAATAAAAAATAATAAATATACAGGCAGTCTATAAGCACTAGTCAACTTATAGATGATTAATCTCTTAATGTAAGTCCAGCAATCGGTTTTATATCGGTCATAGGAAGTATAGCATTATGTTTCCTTTATAGGTAACTCCTATATAAATGCACCTGTGGTGAAATCGGTAGACACATAGCACTTAAAATGCTATTTCCGAAAGGGAGTGAAGGTTCAAGTCCTTCCAGGTGCACCATAAAGACATATTGCTGGGAAAGTTATCTATCATAGAGTTTAAAGATATTTTATCTACTCAAGTAGTTAAGGGGATAACATATTGGTGCGTGAGGGGTTTCAATCCAATTTAATCTAGTCGTAGTTCAACTTGGTAGAACTCTTGCTTTGGGTGCAAGTGGTTGTGGGTTCAAATCCTGCCGACTAGACCATAATAGAAAAATTAACATACACCCCTCGTATTTAATTTATGTTAAAGAAGGGCTTATGAGAATAGGAATTATCTCTCAAATGTACATAATTGATTGAGATGAGTAAAGGTCGTTAAGATAAAAATACACAAAAGATGTGCCTATTCATATTGATTAATTTTATAAGTGGTGTAAAATATAAAATTAAGAAAGAGGAGTTGATAGCCCTCGCCTATCTTCGGCATTATAATAGAAGGAGCCACAGACTTAATTTATTAGGTCGCTATCTAAAATCCGATACTTAATTATATAGATAATAGATAAGAATAATGGGAGAACGATGATTTATCATTACTCGCTTATTGTATAATACTAGTTAGGTCTATATACTCGGATGCCTATGGGGATATAGTTCAGTTGATAGAACGACTGCCTTGCACGCAGTAGGTCGCAGGTTTGAGCCCTGTTATCTCCACCAATTTTATGAAAAGAATAGAGGAGTTTTTATGGATAACAAAAAAGAGTTTTATGTAGAAAATTATGACTTTAATAATAAGAAAGTAATAATGTTTAATATTTTTAATCATTGGAAGTTTGCTGAAGATGTAGAAAAGTTAAACAAAGAAAATCTTGACTTTGAAGAATATTGTGAAAGGTTAAGAAGAGACTTGCAATATTATTTCTGGAGTAGAAGAGAATATGAAAGAAGTGTCGGAGATGCTTTTGAAACAGACTTAAATAAGTTTGAGAAAATTGATGTATATTCTGAATGTCTACCAAACCTTCGTGTTATTGCTAAAATTGCCCGTGGTGAAATAAATTAGTTATATACTTCTCCTTATTGAAATGATATATATGAGAAGTTCAGTATATAATAGATGCTAATATGCAATCCTGTGAGAGAATACACAGGCTCCTGTAAGTTAGGACAATAATAAACAAACTGATTACGAGTGTACCCTAGCAGATGGTCAGGAAATCTGCTCTATTCTGTAAAGTCTGGGGGATACAATTACCTTCGGACTTTTTTATTTAAGGGGAGTTAATAATGATTAGATTATACACAGGTCCTATGTTTAGTGGGAAAACAAGTGCTCTTATTGAAATATATAATAATATGTGGAACAAAGATAACATTAAAGTGTTTAAACCAAAAATAGATAATAGAGAGTTTGGAATTTTAAAAAGTAGAAATTCAAAAGAACCAATTGATGCAATATTGGTTTCAAGTTTAGAGGAAATGAGTAAATATATAGATAAGAAAACAAAAGTTATTTTTATTGATGAGGCTCAATTTTTAGAAGGTCCTGCTGTTTACTTATTAATTTGGTCAATGATAAACGATATTGATATATATGTATCAGGATTAAATATGACAAGTGAGTTAAAGCCATTTGGTTTAATGCCTGAATTAATGAGTATTGCAGATGAAATAAACTATTATCACGGACATTGTTTCTTTTGTAATAAAGCAGCACCATATACAATGTATTTAGGTGGGGCTAAAGAAGATATTTTAGTTGGAGACAATGAACAAGGATATATTTGTGTTTGTAAGAATTGTTATGTGGAACATAAAGGAAAGGAGAATTTGGATGTTAAGATATAATTTGGAAGTAACAATTGAAAATATTGAGGTTGATGAAAAATATTTTTCTTTTGATTACACAGTTATGCTTGGAGAAGAAGTATTAAAAGGAGATAGTTATAGTGATGACTATTGTAATGGAGAAACTCCAGAAGAGTTTAGAAAAACATTAGAGAATGGTTGGGCATTAAATTTAGTAATGCAAGACCTAGAAGGAGAGTTTTAAATGCAAAAATTTGGAATTGATGTTTCAACTTGGCAAAATTATCCTAATTGGGATACAGTAAAAGGAACAGATGTAGAATTTGCTATTTTAAGAATAGGATATACAGGTAGTGCATCTGCTAAAAGTCAAGCAAAAGACAACAGATTTGATTACAATTATGAGAATTGTAAGAGAGTAGGAATGCCTATTGGTGTTTACTATTTCTCAAGAGCGACATCTTATGCTGAAGGTGTTAAAGAAGCAAATGCAGTATTAGGATGGTTAAAAGGAAAATCTCTTGAATACCCTGTTTATATCGATGTAGAAGATAGTGTGTATCAAGCATCAGCAGGGAAAACGAGAGTTACAGATGCTATATGTGGTTTCTGTGAAACAATGGAAAAGGCAGGATGGTACACAGGAATATATGCCAATTCTAATTGGTTTAAGAATTATATTGATACAAGTAGATTAACTCAATATGATAAATGGTTAGCACAATGGTCAACAGGTAGACCAACATTTCTTGCTCACGGATTATGGCAATTTGGAGGAGAAACAAATTATATTAGAAATAAGACAGTTAATGGTATATCTGGAACTGTTGATATGAACTATGCTTATAAAGATTTTCCAGCATTGATGAAACAACTTGGATTAAATGGATATAAAAAAGAAGAACCAGCACCAGTTGAGCCAACTTATCCATTTGTTATTGGAACTGTTATTTATCCAACACAAGATGTTGTATTAAAATCTAATGCAGGATATGCTAATCCTGGACTATGGACTTTAACAAAGGGAACAGAGTGTAAGGTTAATTCATATCACGATAAGAATGGATTGTATATGGCATTAATGGATAAAAATGGTCAATACTTTAGTAGTGCGTGGACTAATGAATTTGATAAATTTACTACTACTAAACCAGTTGAACCTGAACCAACTCCAGAGCCTACACCAGAACCTGAACCTGAAAAGCCAACAGAACCTGAAAAACCTATTGAGCCTACTGACCCAGTAGAACCAGAAGAGCCTACTACACCAGAGGAACCTACTCCAGAAGAACCAAAGAAAAAGAATATTTTTCAAATTATTGCAGATATTATTAAATCTGTATTGAATAAAATATTCGGTAAATAATTGACTTTTAATTAAAAATATTATATTATTAATGTAGAAAGGAAGATAAGGAAATGAAAAAAGAAATAAATCTCACAGAAATAATTGAATTAGCATTGATATTAATCGCCCTATGTGTTGTTGGATATTTTGGTATGATTAATGACAAAAAAGATGCTACAATAGCAGACCAACAAAATACAATTCAACAACAAGCAACTACTATTGAAGAAAAGCAGGCAGAAATAGATAGATTGAATATGGTTAGTGATGATTGGTATAATATGTTCAGAGAATGTTTAAGGACATCATATGAAGATTAAACCAGTCATATTTCTTGACTTTGATGGTGTAGTTGAAACAATTTATTGGGAGCAAAACGGAGATGAATGGAGTTTAATCGGATTTCACGATGATAGGAAACTTCATAATACTCAAGCCATAGGATGGCTAAATGAATTATATAAAAAAGTTCCTTATGATATAGTTGTATCAAGTACCTGGAGAATGGGAAGAACAGTACAAGAATTACAAGAGTTAATTACTAGAAGTGGATTTAATAAAGAAATAAAAGTAATTGGTAAAACCGATGTATTATATCAACCAAGAGGAATGGAAATACAAAAGTGGATTGATGATAATAAATTTAAAGGAAAGTTTATTATCATTGATGATGATAGTGATATGTGTGGATTAATTAATGTATTAGTGAGAACTGATTGTCAATTAGGATTTACATTATATGATTATCAAAAAGCATTAAATTTATTACAATAAAAAAAGAGTTATTCTTAATTGAGTAACTCTTTTTTTTTATGCAATAAAATACATCTGTGCTTATTCTATTACGAATTTACGCACAGATGTAAGTTTTAAACTTCAAGCATATTTAATTTGTGTGTCTTTTTATCCATAATACCATAATTAACTAGAACATCTTCTACTTCTTCTTTAGTTTTACAGATACCTAATAGAGTACTAACTTCAGCACATAATTGTGTAAGTTTATCAATTTCTTCTTGTTTTTCATCTTCTAATGCCTTTGCTTCTTCTGGGTAATAACTATCATTAATTGCATATTTATATGCGTAGTTACCATTATCTACAATTGCAAGTAGATTTCTTGATATATTAGTCTCTGTTTGACCTTCATCAAATTGTGAAGTATATAACTCCATTAATGATGCTTCAAATGAATTTACTAATGCCTTATATTCTGACATCATTTCATTTTTTTCTTTTAATTCTGTGAATTTGGCATTGTATTCTTTATCAATACTTGCCTTTCTGTTATCCTTATAAATTTGAATAATTTTAATACTTTCTATCATTTCTTTCTCTCCTCTTTCTTTTAGTTCGTTTATCTCTTGATATAAACAACTTATATTTACTTCTATATTATTAACATTACTTACTACATTATCTACATAGGCTTTATCTGCCTTTATATCAGATAGTTGACCAATAACACTACTGACACTATTAAAATTACAATTTATAGCATCAGGTTCTGTTCTGTATGATAATCCAGGTTGCATATGTGTATGACTATGATTGTGCATTCCACACCTCCTCCCTGATTAGGTCAAAGTCGCTAGGTTCTATGTTTGATATGATTTCTTCAAACTCTTCTCTTCCTTGAGTTGTTAGGTCTTGACCATATTTATCAAACCAATCTTTAAATGATTTATAATCACTATAATCATAACTATCCCAAGCCTCTTCAATTGCTGATTTATGTCTTATTTCGTTGTGAATATCATTTAACATACTGGATGAATACGAATTATTTCTGTTTAATACATCTGCATATATTGCTTTAGGTGTTTCAACAAATTTAATACTACTATCATCTTGCTGCTTTCTTTTTAGTTCTTTGATTATCTCTTTACTTTCTTCATTAACTACAATAGTATTATCATCTACTCCAAATCTTTCTTTTAAATGCTCTGAATATTCTTTTACAAAGTCATCATTAAGATTGATATTTCTTTGTTTCAGATAATAACCATCATCACTATGACCATCAATAATGTTATCAATTAAATCAAAGTCAGGATTATCCATATATGTAATTGCTAAAGATGTAATTTCATATAATTCTCTTAAATTAATTGATTTTCTATCTCTGTCTAGTGATACATATTCAGGTTTGAAATTATATCCAAACTCAAACTTACCATCACTCATTATTGGAAGTCCATTAACAAACATTTTACCTTTATATTTATCATCTGTCAATATCTCTCCATACATAGTTGATATTGAATTATAACTTTCATCATTAATTCCAATAAAATCTTCTTTTAATTCATCTATTGTGTACTGTGGTATTCCTGATATTGTAAAGGTTAAGTCATTTCCACTTCCTTCTGTTTCTTCAATACATAATACTTCTGTTTCAAATAATTCAGAATATTCAAATGATGGAGACCATATTTTATTACCATTTGTAATACTAACATCATAACCTTCTCTTAATAAGACTAGTATTGCTAGTTTAAATCCTTCTCCATAACAACCTACTTTATCAACATCATCTCTTTTAGTAGATGTTCCAAGTGCCAATGTAGATGAAGGGATTGATACTCCTTTGTTAGTTATTGAAATATAACCTTTACTAAATTCTATATCTTCATTTTCTTCATCATAAGCATTTTGGATTAATTCTCTGATTGCTTCTATTGTTCCCCAACTAGAAACATAGTTTCTTGTCAAGGACAATTCATATTTCTTCATATTCTACATTCCTTTCCTATGTTATTCTTTATTTGGTATTAATGCTGCATAACCAACAACTTCAAATTCATCAGGTGTTGTGAATATATAAGCAGTTCCTGTAACACAATCTTGACCATCTTTATTTCCAAGCATTGGTACTCCTGCCATAATTCTTTGTGTTGGATTTCCATTCTCATCTACAATGTCTTTTATTTCATTTACAAATGCGAATGCTCCACACCACTTATGTGTTTCAATAAATTGAATAACCATATTTTCTTTTAGTTCCATAATTTCCTCCTTCTAAATATTTTTAAATTGATTAGGGTACATCTTTTGAGCAATTTTATCTAAATTAATTTTCTCTCTGTCAGCCAAATGAGATAAACTAATCAATCTTTGTTCTCTTTTCTCTGGAGATGTTGGCATAGACATATACTGTTTCAGTTTGTTGCTAAACCACTTCTCATCAAATTTTTTGCATTTCATACTTTCATTCCTCCTATACTTTTACTGTGAACCAAATTATTATCAATAGTATGATTAATAACAAAATTAACCATTTATTGTTGTCCTCTCCATAACTCATACCACCTTCTCCTATCTTATACTAATATTATATGATTTTATTGAAGATTTGTCAATTAAAACTTAATATTTTGTATGGAAAAGCGATACACTTTATTTCAGGCTATTTTTAGCCTGATACAGAGACTTTTAATCCTTAACATCTATTTATACTAGAAAGTTATTAACAACGCTGTATGACCCCTTTATCAAGGTCATTTTTCTTATTATGGGATAAAAAGTTCTCTATGAAGATAAAAAGTGCGTGATTTACCTATTTCATAAGTTGATACTGTATGAGATAAAGAAAGTTGACCACTTTCAGGAGTTCCAAAAATAATTATACCAATATTTTTTATATGTGGATAATTATTTCTCATATCTCTAATTAAATCTAGCAGCATATTGTTTAAAAAATAGTCCATTAGTTCATCTGATAGAGTTCCATCTACTTTAATTTTTAAATTATTCATATGGAGTACCTTCTAACCTTTCTTCAAGAGTAGGACAATAACTATCAATTAATCCGTGTAATTCCCATTTCTCATCATACTCTGCTTTAGTTTTCTTCTTTTCCTCTTCTAGTTGAGTTCTTAATTCTTTAGTTTCTTGAACATAATTATTTATTTCATTACTTTGGCTTATGATAGCAATAAAACAGATAACCATCATTGCAATAGTGGATATTACTAAAGTTGGTACCAATATTTTAAAGTTGAAAGACATTTCATTTACTTTATCAACTAAATCATCAATACCTTTATCCATTATATTCAAATTTTTTGCATCTACTGGTGTTTCTCTGCTTGGGTCATCTTTCCACTTTACTCTATTATATCTTAATTTCATAATCTATTATCCTTTCTAAAAATGTATAGTAGCAATTACATAACAATCATCAGTTTCATTATTTCTTCTTATTGCTTCTCTATAACTAATAAATTTAAACTTTTCACAATCGTGCCACATCAAATCCCCAAAAGTTAATTTTTCTTTGTTTTGGGAAATAGAAATATGGTCTCCCAACTTGTTTTCTTCATATTTACTAATTGGAGACATCCACATTCCTTCATTATCAATATCACATTCTGTAAAATATATTTTTTCTTCAAACATATAATCTTCTTTATCAAATCCAAATTCTTCGCAATACCAATCTAAAGTCTCTTCGATATTTACTTTAGTAGCAATCCAGTCATCTTCATTAAATCTAATTACTTTGTAATCATATGTTTCATCATTATATAATACTTTGCATAAATGTTTAATGATATTCTTATTAGTTAGTTTCATATCAGGTGTAATCTTTAATGTGTTTTTTATAAAGTAATCTGAATTATTAGTTAAAATATATTGAAAATAATATCTCAAATTGCGTTCTAAAATACCTTCATTAATATTAAAATGTGTAGCAACATCTTTAATCTTAAACTTGCCATCGTTATAATTAAATAATATATAAGATAGATATTCAGAACCTTTTAAATGTATTCCTCCTAAAGAACATACTATAAAATTATCCACTAATTGTTGTTTATTCAAAAAGGTTTTCAAAAGGGTCAACCTCCTTCTCCCATACATCATTTTCTTCTAATCTGTTTAAGGGCTCTATTTTATTATCTTGGTTAAGAACTTTTTTATAATCATTAATCATTTCTTCTTGAAGTATATATAAATCTTGTTGAACACATTCTGCATCTTGAGGGAAATCATCTGTGCTGCTAAAATTACATTCCCCCATATAATCTTCATATTTGCATCTTCCAGTATAACACATTGTTTCTTCCTCCGTTTCTCTAGGCATAGGTCTTTTTAAACCAAATATATGATATTGACTTTCTTTCCTACAAGTATTACATCTTAATGTAAGTTTAGGTCCTTTTCCTATTTGGTGTTCTATTTTAAAATAACTTAAATCAAACCACATTTTTTTATGACAGCATTGACATTCTAATTTATTCAATACTATAATATTATGAATATCTTCTCTGTTGTATGATTTACTCGTTAGTCTCATTTTCTTCTAACCCTTCTATTTGTCCTTCTTCTTTAACATCAAATAATTTATTTAATTGTTCTTCAGTATAAATTCTATTTCTATGAGGTTGAGTTAATTTACTTTTAGTTCTCCCAATATCACTTCTAACCATTGCTCTATTACCACTATTATTTAATCGATTAGTTTGCTTTTGAAATTCATATATTAGTTCATCAGATACTTTTAAAGTTCTTCTTAATTCTCTCACATCCCCTAATTCATTAAAGAAGTTTCTTATGCCTTTTGCTGATATTTTATAATTAGGGTCATCTTTCATCTTTCTTTGTATGACTTCTAAATTGTGCATTAAATCAAATTCTCTGTAAGATACTTCTCTTCTTTTATTAGAGACAGCAACTTTATATTCATCAATATGGTCTAGCAAATTAATAGCACCAATTATCCTATCGTTTAATTCTTCAACTGTAAGTACTTCCTCATCTTTAAGTAATTGGTTTTCATCAATCTCACTATCTTCATATTCAATATTTTCTGTTATTTCAGACATTATCTCTTCATCTGTAAGTGCAATCTTCTTTGTCATTACCAATCATCATTCCTTTCTTTCCTTTATTTTTTTTATTATTTTTTCTTTCCTGCTAAATCATTACACCATTCTATAAATCCATTTGTAATGATTTCAGTATTAATATCATCTGCCCAACCACAGAAGCCGATAAATCCATCAGTATTAAATGTTACTGCTTCTCTATCTGCAAAATAAGTTCCTCTTATTCTGATTTCAGCAAATTTAATTGTGTTATTTTTGTTTAAAATAATATTTTTATTTTTACCCTTGATTATAGGTTCATTTATCATTACCAACATATCCCTATCTGATAAACTTATATGTTTATTCAATATTTTACATAGTTGATAAATACTATTCATATTAATATCTTCATATGATAAACCTAATGCTTGAAAGTGTTGTCTTGCAATATCTCTTCTGCTATCAGTCATTTTCTTCCTCCAAATATCTATCTATCTCTTCTTCAGTTGGATAAGATGTAAAATCAGTATGTTGTGCAGCAGTCAAGATAAATGTTTTACCACAGGCATCACATTCAAATTCATCTGCTTCTGCATCATAATATCCTCCCTCAAATATATCATTTTGAGGTTCTTTACAATAAGGGCAAGTTACTTCATCAACTGAAATTACTTCTAAATAATCTCTTGCGTGGTATCTTGTATCACATTCTTCTGAACAAAAATATTGAGAATAATCTTCAGTTTCAAATACCTTATGGCAAGTTTCTTCTAAACATTGTTTATTGTATTTTTCCATTTTCTTCTATCTCCTTATCCATTGCTTCTGCATATGTTTCCCAGTCAAAATGACCATAGTAATCTTCAGAAACATTGTTAAAAATTCTATTGAAATGATTTATAAATTTTGTAGTATTAAACTCAAATAAATCACATTTTCTTTTGCCTTTTTTATTATAATATTCCCAAACTAAATAAAGTTTATTTGAATATTGGTCTTTCCAGGCAGTAAGATATAGTTCTTGACCTTCACCATCTAACATAATTCTACGAACATCTTGGTCTCCAATAGTTACATCTAATAAGTAACGCATTTCTCCTATGAAGTCTGTTAAATAACTTACCCAAAATTCTCTCTTCTTAAATCCTTTATATAATGTTAATTTAAGCCATCCTGCTTCTATATCAGTTATTGTAAACATATTATTTAACTCCTTCTAATCTTATTATATTCTCATCTATTAATTTTGTGATAGTTTTGATAAAAGAAATTAAAACTTCTTTCTCTAAATGTTCAAACTTTTGATTGTCATCAAATTTATCAAATGTTAATGAACACATACCACCCATACAATTAAAGTTGTAATGAAAAGATTTTTTCCTTAATGGTTTATCGTATATGCCAATCCACCAATCAGCCTCTGAACCATACTTCCTGTCATCAGCATCTCCAATAGTTTTACTCATACACCAAGCATTAATTACATCATTTCTCCAAAACCCTAATTCAGGGGAGGGGGTAGTCAATATTTCTACCCTCTCTAAATCTTTTGGCTGTATATTATACTTATTAATGTCTGCAATTTTTTCCATATTCGCTCTCCTCAAACATTTCTCTTAATGTGATAATATCTTTCCCTGTATCTTCTTCTGGTATTGTCATCAAGAATTTATAGAAGTAATTAGCCACATCATTATATAAAGTACTTAATTTAATAGTTCTTCTATGATTAACTTTGTTTGCTAATCCTCTCATAAATTTCCAGAAATGATAATAATTAAACTTCATTTTAGTCATTATATCTCCAATTTCAAGAACAACACCTTCAATATCAGTATCTTCAAAGTTATCTTCATTTGTATGTTCTAGGAAATAACTCATTAACTCTCTGTAAGTTGTAAATTCTTTTACAATTTCTTTGCACTTAATACCTAATTCATCTGCTAATCCTTTTAACCCTTCATATGGTAATTTAACAAAATCGATTTGATTTTTAACTACATCTAGTAAAATAATCTCTCTTTTATCATTCTTAATTATGTGTGGGTCATTAATTGGGTCAACAACTTCATATAGCATTGTTACATTATTATCTATAATATAATTCTTAATTATATCTACTTGTTCTGGAGTATATTGTTCATAGAATATTTCCTTAAACCAATTTGCAAAATCTCCAGTATTATTAGATTTTTGACAGAAATATAATTCTCCATTAAGTACAGATAATAATCCTAAATATCCATTATACTTTTTAAATGCAACTGCTTTTCCGAAATGTTCTAACTTAACCTTTAAGTGAGGCATTTCAGTTGCTTTAACTTCATTTATATTAAAGAACTTATTATATCCTCTTACAACAATATCTTGTGTTTCAGTATTAATGAATAATCCTCTAGCCTTCATTGTTTCTGCATCCCAATTTCTGTTTTCAAAGGCATCTCTTGTGAAGTTAAATGATGAGATATTATTTTCTAATACTTGTTCTCTTATATTTGGATTTCTTCTTAATGCTGTTAAAATATCGATGTTTGGATTATCATATATTGGAACATATTCTATATCTTCTTCTTCTAATGAGAAATTATCATTTTTAATTTCTGTGAATGTATGTTCTGTAATACCTTCATCATTCTTTGATAAAGATACAATTGCTAAATTTCCACCCATCTCTACATTTTGTTGAAGATTAATTGAATGAGAATTATCTCCAATGCCAACACTAAATGAATTTCTATGTCCGTGTACTTGATAGACATTCGTATCTTTCATATTTTCTTCATAAATACTATCTATATCAACAGTATAATCTCCTACACCACTTATTAATTGTTCTGTTGCAACAAATTGCAAGTCATCTGGCATATAAGGTAATCCTCCGTGAGTTACAATATAAGTTTTATCTCCATAATTGAAATATGCCATTTGACCAATTTTTCTATATAGAGACCTTAATTCAGATAAATCAATTCCTTCAATTTGTGGTATGGTTCTATTTTTAAATATACGAGATTTAACATTTTCAATCTCTTCATTTGCATAATACCAAATCCACTTTTCGTGATTACCTTCTAACATTAATACATTTGGCTCATCCTTAATAGAGATTAAAAATTCTAGCACTTCTTTATTTTGTAATCCTCTATCAACATAATCTCCTGTAAATAGATAAAACTCTTTTGGATTTAGACAATGTTTTAATTCTTTTGGGTCATTATAATCTATAATAATATCTGCTTCATTTTTACCAATAAATTCTTTAAGTGGGTCAAAGCATCCGTGAATATCTCCAAAAATATGTATTTTATCCCACTTATTAAAATCATATGGTGTATTGCTAAATTTAGTATTAAATTCATCTCTAGCAACTTCAACATAACCACTTGTTTTACTTTGTGTTTTTAGTCTTGAATATATTTTATCTATTGCTTTGTCAGGTACAATTTTATAATTATCTCTCATCATATTTTGTTCTTTACAAACTTCAATAGGAATATCACTAAAGTCAACATAGAAAGTTCTATATCTATACTTACCTGCTAATTTTTTATATCTACTAAAGTCAGTTGAGCGACTATGTGTTGCATCAACAATTACAAATTCTCCTCTTTGCATTCTTTTCTCTAAAAATTCAAATAATAGAGACCAAACATAATTATCATTACTTTGACTAATTGTTCTGTGAGTTTTATGTGCTACTAATACTGGTGCTTCTGCCATTAATCTAATATCATCAGCACATAGTGTATAACTTTTTAAATTATTCTTTTCAATCCAAGTGCTCTTTCCACTTCCTGGAGCACCTCTCAATATAACTAAATTTCTCATTCCTTATCTTCCTTTCTTAATTATTCATTTAAATTTCTGTCTAATGTTAAGCAGTCAATTACCATATCACAAACTATATTCAGATTTCTTTTAAATTCATCATCTTTATCAAATTCATTATACTTATTTGTTTTTTGTAAATAATTTACTGCTTTAATTTCTTCATCATTAACAATGTATGAATTAGTTGATATTAAAGTAAATGCTGTATCTATTACCCAATTTACTTCAATATAATCTTCACAATATTGTGGTGCTTTTTCCATTCTGTCTATTATTTTTAATGCTGCTGCATTTCCATATTGTCTTTGTTTTTTCATATGTTCTCTAATACTCATTTTAATTTTCTCCTTTTTCTTTCATATATTTATTATAAATTTCTTGGTGCATTGATTTAATATCTTCCATCTTAATATTTTTACTGGTTAATATTTCATCAATAATTTTTACAAATTGGCTTCCTGAATATGATAGATATGCTAATCTTACCATATTGATTGCTCTTGTAAAATCTAAATCTTCTGTCGGTTCTGGAGTTAATTGCCCATAAGCATAGTAACTCCATTCCATTACTTTGTTTTCAAAATTTTGTTTCTTTTGCACTAATTGGGTGGCTAATTTTGATATTAAATCAATTAATTGAGGCTCATTATTATTATATTCTGCCCAAGCAATAATTGCCCCAAAATCATCATACATAAACCCATATTTATCTAAAAATTCTTTTAATCCCATAAGTGTTTCTCCTTTATCTTAATAACCCTACAAGGTCTGCCTTTTATATGATAATTTATATATCCAGCATCTTCAAATAATTCTTGACCTCTTTTAGTTGCCATTACTCTATGAATAATAATATTTAATCTGCATTTGTGATATAAATAGTTATAATTATATGGCTTGCAACCAGACCTTTTCATTACTTCTTCTAATATGCCATAGCATCCCCAATCAATTGATGTATAATTTTCTTCTTTCATCACATCATATAAATAGTCAGCAAGAGTTTTCTTCTTCATAAGAATATCCTTTCAAATAAATTTCTTTCTATATCTAAATCACATTTCTCACAAAGTGTTTTAGACCAATATGGGTATAAATGTTTACCACATCTCTCACAAGTTAATCCTTCTGTATATTCTCCATATAATTTTTTGCTCATTCTATCTACCATCTTGCCTTGATAAATTCCCCATTTATCTTTAGGTATTTCATCTTTATTATATTCTTTATATAAAAGTTTGTGCAGTGCTGATACTCTATTATATGGGAATAAGAGGATATTAATGTCTTGTCTTTTTTCAAAGTCTCTATTTTGAGTTAAATCGACATTCCTTTTCATTTGAAAATCTTTTTAATCTTATCAAAAAATACTTTCTTTGGTTTAGGATTTGTTATTTTAAATTCATCATTTAATCTGTCTAGTTCTGCTGAAATTTCTTGACTGTTAATTGGTGTAGAAATAGATTTAAGTTTTTCTTTACCACTTTCTTCCAAAAACTTATCCATTGTTAAATCGCAATATTCATCAATCCAATCTCCAAGATAGTAGAACCTATCATTAATAAGAATTTCTCCAACTATTCTGTCATTGCCATTATCTAATCTTTTTTGGAATGTACCAAATAGTATTGGGTCTTTATCTCTTCTTGTTTTTTCAACTTCTTTTTCAACACGCCCAGTATAATCAGTAAATACAACATATAACTGGTCAAAAATATCTTTTGTTTTAGCAATTACACTTACTATTTCATCAGGTATTTCTCTTGGGTAGTTCTCTAACTCAATTATTTTAACTGTATTTTTAGAAATATTATCAATGTATTCTTCTATATCTTCTCGATAAACAAAACTATTAATACCTAGTCTTACTATCTTTCTCTCTTTTTCAACACAATCTACTAGAAATTTTAATTTTTGAATAACTTTCTTTTGACCAGTAATCTTATATTTTTCAACTAATGCTAAACAACCATTATAAAATTGAGTTAGTTTTTTATCATTAATCTGTTCTTTTTTACCCTTTAAATAATCAAAATATTCTTGTGGACTTAATTCCTTATTTTCCATATTATTCATCTCTCTTTTCTATTTCTGATTTCTTTGGTATTTTATGCTTTATTTTTACTTCTATCGTATCAGCAATATCTTTTCTACCATACATTGTTAAGTATTGTTTTAAAGCCATCATCTTTTCATTGTCTGGCATATTTTCTGGAAGATGTGCGTACATCAATCGAATTAATGGCTCTGGGTCATCATAGAATAACCAGTCAAATGTAGTCATATTAGTAACCATTTGGCTTCCTAAATCTGCGTGGTTCCAATATGCTTTTGCGTGAATTGCTGCTTTCTGTTTTTGTATATCTTCTTGGGATTGTGTGCAACAAAACTTTCTACAAATCTCTGGTCTTACAGGATATATTTCACAAATCTTCTTTTTGGGATTATAAAAACAACATCTAGCAAACAAGGTATTAGTAATAGGATTATATATCTCTTGTTTTTTGATGTTGTTTTTCTTGATATATTTCCTTATTTCCTTTTCTTCCTTGCGTGTTATTGGTAATCCAATGGCACAACATTCTCCACATCGAGAACATTCCCCATTACAATAATTATTACTTATTTCCATATTGATGTCTCCTTATTTATCATTTAAAGCATAATCTCTGTAATCTACTTCTTCTGATTTCCTTGCTTCTACAACAGATTGTGGTGGTAGTAATTCAGGATACTTATTTTGTAGTTTAGGTCTTGTTCTCCTAACACTTTCAAAATATGGTAATCCTAAAGATTTATGTTCTAACATTACTCTTTGAAAACTATACAATGCTATATCTGGGTTTATTTTTTTATAAACTTCATATACTAATATAAAGTCATCTCCTCTAGCATCTTCATTTTCTTTAAGTACTTCCAGAACAATTGGTTCTACTTTCTTTACTCTACTCATTTTCCTAACATTCCTTTCTATTTAATTAATATGATACTGAAACCATATTATTACCTTTATAACCTCTATCAATAGCAGATGCCTTATTTGATACGAATAAATCTAATCTAGTTTCTCCATACCACATACTTGCTCCACAACTATCTAAAATTATTCCTTGATATGAAATCCCATCGATTGTAAGAGTTATCACATCATAATATCTAAAATAGTGTTTGCCTTCTTGTCTTACATTTCCACCTTTAACACTATATCCAGACCTTAATAATTCTTCAGTTGCTCCTGCTAATACTAAATAACCATTATAAGTGTACCATCCTCTTTCATTTACTTGAAAGTCTTTTTCACATAGTCCTGAACCAGTACAAGAACCTGTTCCATATCCATCATTAGAATAGAAACTTGTCAATCTATATTGATTAGAACTTGATACAACTGTATTTGTAACTGGTTGTTTAGTTTCTTGTTGAGCCACTTCTTTAATGACTGGCTCTTCCTTTATTTCTTCTTTCTCTTCCTCTTCTTCTATTATGTTTGGCATACCCCCTATTAGTTGATTAGTTGTAACTATAACAGTTGGTTCTGCCATTTTCTTTAACATAATATTGGTTAATCTAAATGATTGATATATTCCGAATAGGACACAAAATATAACCATTATAGACACACCTTTTCTTGTTTTAGCCTTCATATTTCCTCCTTCATATTTTTGACTAAAACCCCCAATCAATTAAAAAGAACATCTATCAAGATGCTCTTCTTTTATCTTGACAATCTAAATATATCATAATATTCCGACAATTGTCAATACTTTATTGTAAGTTTTTTAAAAAAGTTGCTAACTTTATATTTTAATCTTACCCAGAATATAATTCTGCTTATTTGATTTCTCTTGTGCTCATAATACAAGTCATAGTATTCATTGCCATCAATCCAAGTTGTTTTGCTTGGACCCCATAGTTCATATTTATACTTTTTACACTTTGTGCACCTTACATTTACCTCCACAACGGAGGGCAACTCCTCGCCTTCTTTTATATTATTGGTATGTTTTAACTTACCATTACAAATTGGGCAATTCATAAACTTTCACCTCTTTTTAAACATTGTTTCCTTTTTCGTACTCTTCCATAACCAAAGATAATTGGTCTTTATAAAGAGTTACTAAATGATATTTTTCATCTCCAATATAAGCATTGATGTAATAATTATCATTATCTTCCTCAAGTTTAAAAATATTCTCTTTCTTGGTTAGATTTTTTGTAATAGGAAATAAAAATTCCTGTTCTACAAAATCTCTCATATCTTTATACTTCATAAATTCTCCTTTTTTGTGCTATGAAGAATTTCATTCTCATAACTTCCTTTGCCAGTTGGTTTACCATTTTCAAACCAACCTTCAATATCACAAACAGCAGGATTATCTTTATGATATGTATCAGCATTCATTAGACTTAAAGCATTCCAAACGATTGCTGCTAAATGGTCCTCATCAGTCATACCCCTCATATATTTGCTTAAATGCCTCATAAGACTTCCAATAACTGCTGATTGGGGTTGACCCTTTCTCCAATTATTATCTTTATATTTTTCAGCACCTAGAGCATACCATTCGGCTACTCTTTCTAGCAAATCATATGGAAGTAGTTCCATTCTTGGTTTTCCTTTTGCACTGTCTCTAACAGCACCTGTTGCAAAAGTCCTTTTTTCGCCACTGCTATTCATAAACTACATTCCTTTCAAGTTAATGTTAAACGCATTAACTATTTTAATGTCAGTATTATTTTTATGAACTAAATTGTCATCATATGTTTCTAAATAATATGTTAATTTATTATCAAGACTTGATGGTTTATTAACAATATACTCTGTTTCTTCTTGACCAGGTATAGTTACTTCTACACATATGCTCTCATTTAATTCTTTTGCATTTTTAAATGCTTGGATAAATACTTCTTTATTCATAAATAGACCTCCTTATACTATCCTTATATATATTATATTATATTTCTCGTAAAAAAGAAAGTAAATTATTCTTCTCTATAATCTTCGTATGGAATATAAGCATATAAATTAATGTTTAAACTCTTCTCATAATCACTATCCATATTGCATATTCCTTCTTCATATGTTCTGATAACTTGCATATTATTAACATTAATTTGCTCTTTATTTATTGTAAAATCAGCATTTTCATTTTCATCTTCAAACATTAATTCCAAATTGAACACCACTTCATTATCTGGGTCCATTTGATTTAATATATTCTTTAAATCTTTTACTTTCATACTTATTCTCCTTTATTCATCTTTTTTACTAATTTCTTTTGTTTTCTATGTGTTGGATATAGAACTTGATGATAATTCCATATTGCTTGTTGAAATAATGGTATTACTTCATCTCTATATTGCTGCAATAATCGAATATCCTCTAATTCGATTACTCTTTTATATAATTGTAAACATTCATTAATCAAATCAAATAATTCTTTATCTTTGGTTTCAATATTATTGTGTAACCATACTTGCCCCATACTACTTACTAAAGCACCATTATCTACACTTTTATCTCCACCATCTGCTTCTTTTTCAATATGATGATATGTCAGTTGATATTTAGAACCTGATAGCATACACTCATTTCCATATTGTGCTGCTAATAGATTTTTTACACCTTTGTTTTTAGACACTTATCTTTATCCAAATCAATTAAAATTATATCATCATTCTCTAAACTCTTTTTTACATCTATTATTCTTTGATTTGATGAGCCTCTGAATACTAATTCAAGACTTTTAAGACTTTCAACAAATTTCCCATCTACTAAAACATCACACAGTTTCAGTAAAGCAAATTTATCTTCATCTTTTTTTATTTCTTCAAACCTATATCCACTATATATCCATATATTAGATTGAGGTCTATGCTTTTTATATTCTATTAACAATAATGATAGTTCTTTTGATTGTTCAAATGGTTCTCCACCACTAATAGTTAAATCATTATCACTTTCTAATAACTTATCAAGTATAATTTGTTTTGTATCTTTTTCTCCATAATTATAGTCTTGTAATGCTTTGTTATGGCATCCAGGACAATTATGAGGACACCCTGATACATATAGGGTATCTCTCAATCCTATGCCATCAACAATTGTGTCTCTAACAATTTGGGCATATTTAATCATTATTATCCTCTTCTTTATTCATATTTCTTACAGTATGAGTAACTCTATCTCTCAATTCTGCCTTTTTATAATTATTCCAGTTATTAATACTTCCTACTAAATAACCAGTAATTCTTTGCAGGGTATCTATTTTTTTACTTCCACATTTAGGACATTCTTCTAAATCTTTATCAGAATTTTCAAATCCACAATCGATACATCTATTACGAGTATGGTTTAAAGCCATATATCCAATATCATCTCTATCCATATATTTAATTAAACCTTTGATTGCTTCTGGGTTATGTGTCAAATCTCCATCCATTTCAACATAGAATATATGACCAGCATCTGTTAATTTATGATAAGGTCCTTCAATTCTTGCTTTATGTGAAGCACTACATTGATACCAAACAGGAATATGGTTAGAGTTTGTATAATATTCTTTATCTGTTACATTTTCAATAACACCATACTTGCTTCTATCCATTTTTGTAAACTTGCCACTTAAACCTTCAGCAGGTGTTGCAAGCAAACTATAATTTAATTCATAATTAGTTTTATAATCTTCTATCTTTTTAGCCATCTTGGAAATGATTTCTAGCCCTAATTTTTGAGCCTTATCATCTTCTCCGTGATGTTTACCTGTCAATACTATTAAACACTCTGCTAGACCTATAAAACCGATTGATAGAGTGCCTTGTTTTAACAAGTCTCCCATATAATCTTCTGCATCATATTCTTCTGAACTTTTCCATAGCCCATTAGTTAGCATTGGAAATTGTTTTAGTTTTGCAGTTGTTTGGAATTGGTATCTTTCATATAATTGCTCTGCTACATCATTCATTGTATCAATAAGTAAGTGCATAAAATAATTCATAATATCTATTGGCTCTTCTTTTTTAGCCTTTAATGCTAATCCTGGAAGATTAATGGTAGTAAAACTTAAATTACCTCTACCTATTGTACCTTTTTCTCCACAAATATTACCATATACACGAGTTCTGCAACCCATTGTAGCAACTTCATACTCATATCTTTTAGGGTCATCTGCTTTCCATCTGTCATCTTTATTTAAAGACATATCTAAATTTAAGAAATTAGGGAACATTCTTCTTGAAGTTGTTTCGCAAACTAGATTAAGTAAATCGTAATTTGGGTCGCATTCTTCTTTATTAACACCTTTCTTCAATTTGAATATTTGGATAGGAAAAATTGGAGTTTCTCCATTCCCAACACCTTTATATGTTGATTTAAGCAATTCTCTAATAACACATCTTCCTTCTGGAGAAGTATCTGTTCCATAATTGATTGAACTAAACACTACTTGATTTCCACCACGAGAGTGCATTGTATTCATATTGTGAATAAAACTTTCCATTGCTTGATGTACTCTTCTAACTGTATTATTAATTGCTTGTTGTTTAATCTTATCTTTACCTGTTCCATTTACTTCTGCAAATTCATATTCTTTAACTTGCATTTTAGAAGGATTAACCTCTACGAAATCTACTCCTAACAATCTTAAATTGTCATATATCTTATTTACTTCTTCTTCAAATGCCATTCTTACAAATGGTGCCATATAGAAGTCGAATGCAGGAATTGATTGTCCTCCGTGCATTTCATTCTGAACGCCTTGTAACATAATACAGGCAACAGCAGAAGCAGTTTCAATTCTTTTTGCTGGTCTAATAGCACAATGACCAACTCTAGTACCATATTTTAATACCTTATCTAAAGGATGTTGTAAACAAGTTAAACTCTTTGTTGGATAATAATCCATATCGTGAATATGAATTAATCCACTATCTACCAAATTCAAAGTCTTTTCAGACAATAATTTTTCTCTTGTAAATTCTTTTTGTGTTTCACTCGCAACTTTCATCTGCATACCAGCAGGTGTATCTGCATTCATATTAGCATTTTCTTTGCTAATTTCATCATTTTCTCCTTCAATTAAAGTTGAAATATTATCAAATATTTTTTCTAAATTATTTCCCATTTTCATTAACCTCTTTCTCATTATTATTATTTTCCAGTAATTCCTCTTCATCGATAACGAGAACATTAACTTTTTTAGTTAAAATGGTACATCCATCTAAAAATATTTTCTTACCCAACTTTAATATGGAATAATCATTTATATCTCTTGTATCTACTTGCCATTTACTCCTTAAATCGCCAGTTCCAAAATGTCCTACAACAACAGTTTTGTCTGTATTCTTATGTTCCTTTGTTAAGAAAGTTCCATCATCCCAATGACATTTTCTCCATCTAATATCTAATGGCTTATCATAAAATTCTTCATCTTCTGAATATGGATTTTTCCAATCATAACAGAATGGGTCTATACTTCCGTGAGTAAAGATATAGTTTTTTGTCTCATAATAATCTGGTAAATTATTAAGCCAATCAACTATTCCTGGATTTTCTTTTTTAATTTCTTTTCTCGCATATTTTACAAAAGCATCCCAAGTGTTTTCTTCTCCTGCATACATTAATGCAAACATTTTATATTCACTTGTTGAATGTAGAAAATCATCTATTGTTTCATTAACTCCATTCCAACCACTTAAATAGGCATAGTCATTATAACCATATGTGTGATTAAAGTCTAATTCTCCCATAAAATCAATTAAAAAGTCATCGTGATTTCCTTTTGTAACAATTGCCTTTCCTTCATCAGTAAGTCTCTTTAGCCATTTATAAACAGACCAACTTTCTCTACCTCTATCAAAAATATCTCCACATACAATTAATAAATGATTTTCGTTATTTTCATCCCATCCTGCTTCTTGTAATGCTTGTAATGTTTCTTGATAATGTCCGTGTATATCACTACACGCAAATACTTTCTTCTTCATTCTCATCATCTCCATCTGGTTGATTTAATTTTTTCTCTACTTCATCCCAAATTTCTTGTTTATAGAGAAAATCATCAGCATCAACCTTTATCCCACATATAGGGCAGAAAGTAAATCTAAAAAGTCCTTGAATGTCTTTAAACTTAATCTTATGTTGAATAGCATATGTATATAACTCTCTTAATGTTACTGCGTTTTTATATCCATTTTCTTCAATGTACCCTACAATATGATGTTTTTTCTTTTCCATTTTAAGACCTCCTTGTCTAGTTACTTTTTTGTAACTTTGTCATTTTCTAAATCTATGACTGCAAGTATTAAATAATTCGCTGCATCTAATAATGTATCTTTCATTTTCTCATCTAATACTTGTTGATTGCCTTTCTGATGTAGTGTTCTTGCACGATTTATTTTATCTTCTACTCTGACTAAATATGATGTTAATCCATATTTAACATATGTATCGTGAACACTATCTCCATAATCAGCATTCTTTGTTTTATATAATATATGCAAGTCATTCAATAATTGTTCGTGTAATTTAATTTTTTCTTCATTATTCATCTTCATCAACTCCTTCTTCTAGCAACTCTTGTAAGAAAGTATCTCTACCTTTAATCTTGGTTGTAATTGTTCCATATCTTAATGCTTTAGTTTCTGCAATTAAATAACACATTTTAGCAGCACGAGTAATTGCTGTATATATCCATTCACTTGATAATAATATATAAGCAGCATAATCTAATCCCACAATAGTTGTTTTCCATTGCGAACCTTGTGCCGAATGGCAAGTAATTGCATAAGCAAGTTGAATACCTTTATATAAATCAGATGTTATTCTTAATTCTCCTATATCAAAGAAATCAATTATCATATAGTCATCATATATTTCTTTAACAATACCCATACTACCATTAAATACTTGTGCAGGCTTATAATCTCTGTCAAATATTCTATAATGATTTTTTCTATTAATAACTTTATCCCCAACTTTAATAATATATTTTTTACCCATTTGAACATATTTATGTTTTCCTGGATTAACTAATTCTTGAATTTTATTATTAAGTTCTAGTTGAGATAAAGGACCTCTTTCTTTCATTGGAACAACTACTTGAATATCTTTAATAGAAGGGTTTGCAAGATATTCTTCTCTATATTTTTCTATAATCTTATCAAATAAAACACCTTTATCTTGATAAACACACATAGTTAAATCTTGTAATTCTCCTAATGTTTCTTCATTATCATAGTTTGGTTCTACAATTTGCTTCTTTTCTCTTACCTTTGCAGATACAGAAATAATAGCACTCTTTGCTGCCTGTCTATGTATCTGTGTTAATTTTTGTTTTGGAACATCTGAAGCAAGTAAATCTGTAAATAAATTTCCTATTCCGATTGGGGGTAATTGTTTGTCATCTCCTAGAATAATTAATTTACTTTCAACCCTCATTGCTCTTATTAAGTTCCAAAATAAGTCAACTGACACCATAGAACATTCATCTAATATTACAACATCAAATGGTAAAGTATTATTTGCATTATATGTAAATCCTAAATCAGGAACATATCCTAATAATCTATGAATAGTTGAAGCAGGATAACCAGTAGCCTCACTCATTCTTTTACTCGCTTGACCAGATAAACTTGTCAATGCAATACTTTGATTATCATTTAACACTCCTAGAAATCCTTTAACAACAGTTGTTTTACCAGTACCTGCATTACCAGAAATAATAACAATATTATTTTCAATAACTTTGTGTATTCCTTCTCGTTGTTCTTCTGTAAAAGTAAATCCTTGAAATTCTTCTTGCTTATCAATTTTAGCATCAATTTCTTCTTTATTATAACTGTCAGGTTTATATTTACAGAACTGCAATATTTTATTTGCAACATTTCTTTCTAATTCATAATTAACTTTTAAAGCAATTTTTGTTTTATCATCTGTAATATATAATATTCCATTCTCTACCATATCTTTAAAAGTTGTCTTAATATCATCAAAACCAATACTTAATAGTTTAACAATATTAACTCTAAAATATGATGGACTTACCCAAGTACTACCATTATCCTCTGCTTCACTTCTTAACAAATGAAGTATCCCATTTTTTATTCTAATAGGAGATGTTTTTTGAACACCAGATTTTAATGCAATTTCATCTGCTTTAATAAATCCAATGCCATCAACATCTTCCATTAATATATAAGGATTTTCTTCAAAAGCCTTTATTAATGCAGTTGGTGTTTTATATGTTCTAACTAATTTATTAACAAGATTATTTGTAATGTCAAATTTCTTAAAATAAACATATGCAGGTGCATTATCTATTGTGCTTTGAAATCTTGCAATCAACTTTCTTGCCATTGTTTCTTGAATACCATTTACTTTAATTAGAGAAGGAATATCTTCATTCTGTAATAATAGAAATGGGTCATCATATGTTTTATATAATTCATTGACTTGATTTTCTGTTAATATTTGTGATAAGAAATATCTCTTATCATCTTCAGTCTCTAATGACACTTCTTCAGTTAATCCATAGATTTCTATTTGTTTACCCCAAGTTTTGTCATTTATTAATTCCCCTGTTAAGGTATATTCAGTATCTCTTAATGGTTCAAACCCAGCATCTCCACGAACATTAAATTGTTGACCTGGACTAAAGTTTTCATCATCATCTTCTAATACTTCGTTGATTTTGACAATACCTGCCAACCAACCATCTCGGTAGTATTTACTACCAAGATATGTAACTTTTAACTTATCCATTATGATTTCTCCTTATATTTTCCTAAAATAGCGAAACTATATACTACAAATTCTTTTTGGTTATCACTATCTCTATATCTTTTCCATTGTTTTTTTGGGTCAACTTCATTGTCATCTTTATACCATTTATTTTCATTCTTTAAATTTGAAATGTAAATATAATCATATAAACCAACACTATTATTTTGGCTCATAACATTGTGAAACTTCACTTCTAATGTTTTGCCTGTTGACAATTGATACACTTTTGCTTTCGCCTTATTATTTTTAAAGAAATTTATATTAGATACAAGAAATTCTCTATTGTTATGAACAGGATTAATTTCTTGATAATCTACACCATTCTTCATTTTAAATCGAACTATATCTACATCATTTAATTCGACTTCATCATATCCTGCTTTCTCTAAATCCTTGATGGCTTCTTTTCTTTTTAAAATAGTCTCATCTTTTAGTCCTGCATAAATACGATTTTTACCACTCTTAAATTCTCTTGCCAAAGTTAATAATCTTGTAACTTTACCAAACTGTTTAAAGTAATCACATTTGATTAATATTTCTAATTGTCTTTGGTCAAGACTTGTTTTTTGCCACATATCATATAATAAATCTGTAAATGTTTCATATACATTTTCTTGAGATAAATTATATAAATCTAATGACACTTTTTGATTTAAATATTTTAATGAAGCAATACCTTTAAAAATACTATTTGTTTCTTTATCCATAAAATATTTATCTGTTGATTTTCCAAATTGTGGTGGCAACAAATTAATATCAAAATACTTTAATTCTCTAATTAATTTATCAGTTCTCTTTTCATCATCTTGATAAGAGTTTAACACAACTGTATAATATTCTAATGGGTAATGAGATTTTAAATATGCTCCATATAAACTATCATAAGCATATGATAATGAGTGTGAGGCATTGAAAGAGTATTTAGAAGCATCTTCTACAACTTTCCAAGTTTCTTCAAACCCATCTTCTTTCCCTACTTGTTTTATCCATCCTTCAATTAGTTGAGCCTTTAATTCTTTAAGTTCTTGTTCCTTAAATTTCTTCTTTGCTATTTTTTTAATAATATCATACGATTGTGGTTCTGATACTCCTAACCAAATTAAGTACTTCATAATACTTTCTTGGTAAATCATCCTATGACCACTATCTTCTAATATATCATCTAATGCTTTTACTCCTGTTGTATATGGTTTTCTTTCCAAGAAGTCATTTAATAAACTTGCACAACCTGGTCTTATGATTGCCACAAATGCACTCATTTCTGATGGAGATTTTGGTTTATATTTTTGTACTAATGGAGTTGCATAATCACTATCTGCTTGATTTATAGTACAAGTAAGACCTTTTTCATACATTTCATAAGTTTTATCATCTAGTAGTTTATTCAATTCATCAATTGTTGGGATTGGCATTCCTACTAATTCACAAGTATCCTTAATGATAGCCCAAACAGTAGTTGTTAATAAATCATTTTTTAGATATTTATATTTATCACAATTAATACCATCTAACAAGCAACAAATTCTTGATGTTTTTTTCTTCTTGCCTGCACTTTCTTTAGTTTTAACTAATCCAATTTCTCTACGAACTGGTTTATCATAAACCAACATTGAACAAGGACTATCTGCTATACTTTCTACAACACCAACAAATGGTTTACTTGCTTCTATAACTTTACCCCATAATTCATCTTCTTCATATTTACTTATCTTCTTCAATTTAGAAGCATTAGAAATATCTTTTGCTACATCGTTATAATCTTCTTGGTGCATTCCTATTGCTTTACAATAAAGTCTAAATGCTGATGATTTTTGAAGTGGTTTCCAAGCAATCATCCAAGCACAGTTTTCTTTACCTAGTAATTCTTCTGTTGCTGCAATGAATGGTTCTGCATTAGCAGTATTTAAATCTATATCAGGTAGCGACCTTGCACCTAATATTCTTTCTACTGACATAAATCTAGTAGGGAATAATGTTATTGGTGCTTGAAGTCTATCTAAATCTGTTAAGTTTAATAACTTTGTTGTGTAAAATGATGGACCTGAACCTCTACCTGTATTTGTCAATTTACCTTTATACTTTTGTTCTCCTAGTTCTACCATTTTATGGTCTAATATAAAGTAATTCTCCATCTTTGTTTTATGGATAATATCCATTTCATAAAGTATTGCTTTTTCGTATTCTTTAACTAAACTAGGGTCAATATATTTTTTCTCTTTATTCCAAGCCTCTTTAATAATGCTTCTTAATTCTTTTTCAGGGTTTTTTGATACCTCTGGTAATTTAACTTCATAATCAACTAAAGATAATTCTTCTGCCTTATCCAAATATAATGTATTTTGTAATGCTTCTTCTATTTGTTCATCATTTAATATTCCTTGTAATTTATATCTACTGACAATAGTATCATAATCAGGATAATCAAGAATAAAACTTGTTTCTTCCTCATATATAATATCTTTTGCTCTTAAAAATAAATCTCTGTTGGCTGTTAATAAATCATAAGACTTTCCATTAACGATAACATTATCAAAGTCTTTTTTATCATTTTCATAAATATAATGACTATCATTTGCGTGAATTAAAGGAATGTTATATTTTTCTTTTAATTCTAATATTTTAGTATTGGCTTCTTTTTGAATATCTTGATTATGATTTTGTACCTCTAAAAAGAAATTGTCTCCAAAGTATTCTTTAAGTTCTTTCACTAATTCCTCATCATTCCATAGTCCTGCAACACAGGCAGTTGTTACTACGATATTTTTAGGATTAACACCAAATAATAATTCTTTATCAATTCTTGGTTTATAATAAAATCCATCTTCATTAGCAGAACTCATTATATCATTAATATCTCTAGCACCATCATCATTTAGTGCGATTAATATAATGTGTCGATTACTTCTATCTTTTTCTTTTCTATCTGGAACATAATATCCTTCACAACCCATTATTACTTTCAATCCATATTTTTCTCCTAATGTTTTTGCTTCAAATATATTTCCTTGAAATCCGTGATTAGTAGTAAAGAAAGTGGTATGACCCAATTCTATCGCTCTTTTGAAATAGTCCTCCATTGATGTAATGGTATCTAAACTTACAAAATTACCATAATAATCGTGTTTGTGATAATTATTATATCTTTTCATATATGCCTCCCTATTTCGCTAATAATTCTAACATTTTTGTTTTGAATATTTTCTTGCGATATTCTTGTTCATCTTCTAAATTTTTAAAAACATAATTCCTGCAACTTCTACAAATTCCTTTAGTTATTTTATGAGGGATAAGTGCTTTACCACCACATTTACAATTATAAGTAATTTCTCTCATTGCTTGCGTATGTCTATTCCATTCAGTATTATTCATAGTCATACCTCTCTTCCTAGTATTTACTTACCAATATTCCCCCTTATTGTCTTTATTAACATTATATGTTTGTCTTGTTGATTTGTCAACTCTTGTTTCTTCTCATATTCACAAATTATATGTGCTGGATGTATAGCATTAATTCCAATTGTTTCTGCTTCTTTTAAATGTCTTTGAGTGTCATCTAGTAAAGAACAATCTTGAATATTAATATTGTTATCTTGACAATATTTTGCTATAAATCCTGCTTTATTTTCTCCTGGATACCTTACAAAATGTCTATTCTCATATGGTACTGGAAAATAGAAATCTAACCAATCTGTTTTTTCTAAATCTCCTTGAGGTCCAGGACTTGCACTTAATATATGATATACAAATTCTTCAGTTGGATATAACTCCATAATTGCTTGCATAACTATATAAATAGGTCTTTTATTTATGAATAATCCAGGAACATTAAAATCTGGAATAATTACTTTACCTTCAGGACTTATATAGTCGCATATGGTTGCCTTCAGGCATCCATATCTATAAATAAATGTTTTTTATTCGATATGGTTTGCATTTGCATCACTCTCCTTTAAATATTTCCACTTATATCCACCAGCAGTAATACTTTTTCCTTTTAATACAGAAATTATATTACTATCTGGTGTTCCAACATACTCTGATGCTGATTTAATTGATGGAAATACTTTAATAATTTCATTATTATTTTTATTGATTTGAACTATTTCCTTACAATGTATGTGTTTATTGTTTTTATGAATTTCTTTCATTCTATCTTTCCCATTACTTCTCATTTTAGATGTTGGTATCCTTAAACCTGTTTTTACAGCGTGAATTTGATTTTCACTAGCAGTACACCATTCAAGATTATTAATATTATTATTTAATTTATCTCCATCAATATGATTTACCTGTGGTTTGTTTTCTGGATTTGGGATAAATACTTTGGCAACTAATCTATGGATTTTTTCAATTTTTACTTTACCATTTAGAACTAATTTACAGCATTTATATCCTTTATAATCAATATATGTCGCAATCTTCTTATATGTTTCTCTAAAATAAAATCCTTCTTGTTTTGGCAAACTATAAACATTACCATTTCTATCTATTTCATACAATCCTTCATATTGTGGGATTGAATATAGTTTCATACAATCAACTTAACCTTTATATCTTTTTTATCTCTATATTTATATTCAACAGTTCCAGTATATTGTTTATCATTAAATATAAAGGATACTGTATCGCCAACTTTCAAACTATTAAATGTTTTTTCTTTCATATCTTCCAATACTTTAAAACATTCATTTGTAATTCCAGATTTCAATAATCTGTTATTATTAAATCCTTCAAAACTTCCAGTTATAACTTCCATTAATTCGCACCATCCTTTTCAAATCTTTCTAAATCTAGTCTAGCAAGTTCTTCAAAGGTCATTTCATCATCACCTAAATATAAGACTTGATAATTGCCAAACCTATTTCTTAAATTTTGTTTTCTTTCAGGTTTACTATCCAATAAATCATTTTTAGCAAACTTAATATCACTACAATAACAATTATATAGTTCTTCTCCAGTTTCTGCTATTAAACAGTAAATTCCTTTTCCTTTACCAAGACCATCATCTACTTCATATTTTCTACCAAGTTTAGGAGGTCCTACAATATATAATTTAATCCTATTCATCTAAAAAGCCCCAATCATCATTTATTTTATCATCAATAACATCTATGTTATAACATTCACACTCATAATAATCTTTACCAAAGAAATTATTAACTCTCATAGTAAAGTACATATCACAAATATTACCTTGTTTTAATTTATCTTCTCTAATCGATTTATCTAAAAATCTAATATAACTTTTATTACCATTTAATATATAATATGTATTGCCACCAGATGTTTCTTTAACTTCTCCAATTTCTACATCTTTTAATAGAAATTTTATTCTACCAAATCCATTACCAATTAAATGTTGTAATTCTTCTACTTCCATAAAAAACTTCTTTGATAAATCTTTAAATTCTAATTCAAATTCATATTCATCATCTATTTCAAAGGTAGGGGGGTGGTCAATAATATATTGACTAAATTTTTTTAAGTCATTTATTTTTACACCAAATGCACCTTGATGACCTGCACCATCTGCACATCCACTTTCAACAACATAATCTTTAAAATTATAATTATTAAATGCTCTAGCACTACCTTGTAACTGCTCATTAACAATAATAATATTCTTATGCTCTTTATCAGCCATTTTAGAGGCTATTACACCATTAAAGTTGTTAGATACACTTACTATATCAGTATAGTTGTTTTGAGCCACTATGACCCCTTTACTATCGTTTAAAACAGTAATAGAGGATATAATGTTCTCTTCGACACTTTCTCTTTGTTTAACTGCTTGTAATATTTTATCTACAAGGTTTATATCATCTTCGCTTTTATATTCAAGAATAAGTTTAAAAATTGTTCTTATATCTTGTAATCTTAATAGTGAATTAAGTGCCTTGTTTAATTTAAATCCAATATCATCAGATTTAATATTTACAACATCTAATCCCATTACATTAAATAGTGTTGCCAATCCAAGATTTTGTATTAAAGAAGTACCTTTGTAGTAGTAGTATCTATTCTCCATTTCTGTAACACTCATTACATCACTAATAATAGATATTGCTGCTAAATCTACAAGTTTATGTGTATATTTATTATCAATAAAGTTCTCACAAAATTCTAAAAACTTTAATGTTAATAATGCACCTGATACATTTTTATTTGGATAATCATCATTTGGTTGATGTGGATTAATTAACACAACATTATCTACTTGATTAATTTCTGCTTCATATTCATAGTTGGGAGTTAAGACATCATTCCCATTGCTATCATTCTCTTCCAAATATCCATTTTGAACCATTACATTATTTGTTTCGTGATGGTCTATAATAATTATATCTTTTGCTTTTTTAGAACTTAATATTTCTTTAACTTCGGAAATAGAATTAGAACTACTATCAACTATAATTAATAAATCTGTATCATTTACTCTACTTGGAACAACTCCGTGTCCTTTATTTCTTTGATGATGAATTATTTTTACATTAGAATGTATATTTTTTATCCATTGATACATAATACTAGTAGCCATTATTCCATCAATATCTGGGTCTGCATAAATAGAAATTCTTTTATCTTGGTCTGCTATATAATTAAGAAAAACTTTATATCCTTCTTTTATATTTAATAAGAAAGATGGGTCGTGTGGAAGATTTAAATCGATTAATGGATTAAAAAAATTATTATCTAAATTTCTCTTCTCAATGACTTTCTTATCTAAATCTTTCATTAATCTTCTTCCTCCTCATCATCTTCATCATTTTTTAAATTCATTACTAAAGAAGCATTCTTTAATAATTTATTAAAAACTTCTTTCCCTAAATCTACTGGGGCATCTTTTTCTCCCAACAAATTATCTCTATCAACAATAGCATAGGTATTCTGTTTGAACATAGTATCTACCTTTTTTAAATGGTCAAAATTAAATTTACCTTTTTTATAGTAGACATCTTTATCGAAAGCCTGCACTATTTTAGTATCTTTAGAAATATATTCTTTAAGTAATCCTATTTGTTGATTTGTCAAATCACTACAACCTATTGCGACTGCACATCTTTGACCATATTGAAATGATTTCATTACTGATTTTTCACTTTCAAATAATATAACCATTCCTACTTTACCTATATGTCTTTTAGCAACATTTAATCCATAAAGATTACTACTTGCAATACAAGGATATAAATAAGTATATTTATATTCATAAATATGTGTTTCTAAATTCCTTGCTTTTACTCCAATCAGTTCATCATCTTTATTATATATTGGGATAACAATTTGATTTCTATCTAAATTATATCCTATATTAAAAAATGTTTGTGTATCATAACTAATTCCTTCATCAATCCAAACTTTATGAGGCAACATAATATATTGCTTTAAAATCTTTTTATTTAAAGGTTTGTTTTTTGGTTTCTTAACATCATCAACCCAATTTAAATCGGTTGAAGAAAAGTTTTTTAAATCAATATCTAAATTTCTTTTTACCCAATTAATGGCTAATGTTCTATTGTATGCCATACCATCAATTGTGTGTTCTCCAAATGCTATATAAGAGACTACATCAAATAAATCTATGTTTGTAATTCCTTTAGAGCGAATACACGCATCTAAATATGAATTATTTTTTATTTGAACACTTCTTTTATTATTTCCATCAGGCAATCCTGCTGTAATAATCTTTCCATTTTGTTCTCTTTTAACATTATGGCATCCTAACTTAATTAATAGTTCCTCTACTTTATTGCTATCAATTATGTTTTTCTTAAAATTTACTATATCCATATTATCCACTCGTTTGTCTGATTTCAGTAAACCCTACTTCATAAACTAAATTCCTTTCATAGTCCATTTCATAGATTGTTTGCTCTCTATCTGTTCCATCACGATTTTTACCAAAAAACATTATGATATATTTTTTATTTATATCTAACTCAACTTCTACCTTATTCCATTTTTTATCACTTTTACCATTTTCATAGTCTTTATTAAGTTCAAATTTATATACAGTAATCTCATTAGCACCACCAGGAAATTCATCAGCAAATACTTCTCTACAAAGCATTACTACATCTCCTACTTCTACTATTTCTTTACTCTTACCTGTACTATCTAAACCAATATATCTATCTCTATAACCTATCTTCATTTGTGCTGTTGCCAAACATCTAATATTCATATTCTCTGCTTTAATTAAGTCATAAAGTTCTTGTGAATTTTCTGCAAATTCTTCCCATCTTTGCATTCCAGCATTGCCATTCTTACCACTTACTGTTGGTTTAAATGTATCTAATATCATAGTATTAATGCCATATGGTCTATACTCTTCAAGTATTCTTGCAATATCTGAAAATCTATATGATTTAAGTGAAACTATTTTAATCAAAAACTCATCTTGATTTTCCATTAACCAGTCTGCTGCTTCTCTTAATATATCTCTTTCTGCTTCTGAAAATCCACCTTGCATAATCTTTTCTTTAAACACTGTTTTACCAGACAATTTCATATTTGCAATAGTTATTAACAAGTTTAATTGCCAACTCTTTTTTGTTTCTTCATTTACAAAGATTATTGTATTTTGTTTATTTTCTATGATTGATGGTAAAAATATATTTCTTGCAAATGTTGACTTACCTAATCCACTTGGCATTATTAAATAATATAACTTACCTAATTGCCATCCTTTAGTAATACGAGTAAGTCTATTAGCATTATAGAATGGAATTGAACCTTGAACACCTTTTCTAACTTCATCGATAACTTCATATAGACTATTGTCTATTAAGTCATATATTTCATAATTACTACTGTTGAAACTAGATAATGACTTTGAAACACTATGGTTCAAATATAATCTTAATTCCTCTACATCTGCTTTAATTAATATTTCTAGGTTCTTTTTATTTTCTTTAGATATTAATCCTGCATTGTATAAATCTCTTAATGCTTGAAACTTAATAATTTCATTGATATGGTATTCTATGTTTCCTAAATCTTCAGATGTTAAGACATCAATCATTTCACTAACTGTATCCCAACCACCTGCTAATTCAAACTCATTTTTTAATTCTGCTCTTTTATCTAAATATGTAAACACACTTAATTTATCAAATACAGAAATGCCATTGTCAAACATTGTCATTCCTAATTTATAGAAAATATAATTCTGTTTATCTACAAATGTTTTATCTGTTATTTTATGTGCTTTTACTTTTTTATATAATGTTGGATTTCCCCATAATAGAGCAACTAATATTTGTTCGTTTTTTCTTGGTTTTTCTACGAATACTTTTAACATTAATCTTCCTCCTCAAGCCAACTATATTTTTTCTGTGGAGCAATATTAGTATCCATAACAACATCAGTATCTTCTATGACAGATATTTCTTTCTCTTTCATACTCATTTTTAATCGATATTGTTGTTTTAAATAATCATTTACTCTATCTATTTTATTAACCACAATAGCATAAGAATACATAAGTTTTTGTCTATTATCTTCAATTTTCTTATTTCTAATGCCATTCTGTATTGCTTTCTTGTTTAATTCATATGTCTTTCTAATAAGAGCATATCTATAACCTTTTTTTCTTTTCTTAACAGAACTTCTTTGACATCTATTTGTGCCATTTCTTAAATCTTCAATGAATGGAAAAAAGTATGAGGGAATAGTTAAAATGTTGTGTATTTCTTTTATTGTTTCAACTAGGTCATCTTTTTCTTTTTTTTCCTTTTGAGTGAACTCATAACATTTTATATGAGCATATCTCTTATTAGGTAATTGCATAATTTCTTCTGTATTACCATTATCTCCAGTTTTATTACAATAACAACATTTAACTATTCTTCCCATACTTTATCATTCCTTTCAATTGAATTAAAATTTATTTAGAATTTCTTGTAGTTCAGATACATTTCTATCATTTAATACAGTGATATTTTTATCTCCATATTCTTCAAATAAGAAATCTAATACTTGTTTTCTTAATTTAATATCAATAGATTTATCTGCCATCTTTGACTTAATATCTTCTATTAAATTTTTCTTCTCTGATTGTTCAGCCTTAATTTCTTTTCGGCTTTCAACCATTTCTTTATCTTCTTTTTCTAACATCTTTTTAGCCTCTGCTGGTTTAATGTTATTTTTAGATAAGATAGTTTTTTCAAATATAGTTTGAAATTTTTCTAAAAATTCTTCTTCTGTATCGAAATAAATATCTTCTCCGAAATGAACACGAGAACCACCCTGAATAACACCATCATTTTTAGAGATGAATTTTCGCTTAACAGTTAAGTTTCCATCTTCATCTTTTTCTTTGATGTTTTGACCAATCAAGACATAAGAAACATTTTTAACAACAAGATTATATAGATTATCATCAAAGTCTAATTCTAATGAATTAAAACTTTCTTCATCTTCAGGCTTAATCTTTTTCATAACCAAGTGAGATAAGAATAAAGGTTTAATTCCTAAATCTTCTAATCTACTTAATTGTTTTCGCCATTCTGCATCACGAATAGTTAAACCATTTCTATAATCATATTGTGCAAGAGTTTCTACTCCAGGTTTTCCTTTTGATTTTAATTTACGATTGATTTGATTAAGTACATATTGATTGCACATTGCATATAATTCGTGAATAGTATCAATAACTGCTAATTTGATTTCTTCTCCAATTTCATCAATATTTTCTTCTAATAAATCAATTAGTTCGATAAAATCTGCCCAACTTTTAGTTCTACGAACATCTAGTTCTAAACTATCATATCCTAACTCACAAGCAACAAGAATACTATTTGGTATTAGTGCTGCCAAAGTTGTTTTACCAAACTTTGGTGGTGTTGCAATAACTCCACTATATTTGAACCAATCTACTTTTGGTACATTTCTAACAATACCAAGTTTCTTTTTTAGTTCATCACTTAAATTTACAGACATTTAAATTCCTCCTATTATTCTTCATCATTTAGCCAATTATCCATATCATCAAGATATTCGCTATCATCTTCTCCATCAAATACACTTTCTTCTTCATCTTCTACTTTAGTTGCTTTCTTTGTTGATTTTTTAGGTTCTACATATTCCTCTTCATCAATTGCATCTATTTCAACGAAATCATCATCTGTATATTTGCTTTCTTCCATTAATGTGTTATCAGCAGCAAGTACTTCAAAATATCTTTCATATCCTTTTACTGCTTTTTGTTGGTCATCAAATCCCCAACCATCATCTTCATTAGAAGCAGTTTCATCAACTAATGCTTTATTAACAATATTTCCTTTTAATGGAATTTCTGTATAACTTGGTAATTTTGCTAAATTCTTTGCAAGATTAGGTCTTTTATCTGCTAATACAACAAATTCTTGATGAACAAAGTCTCCTTTTTTACTTGTAACAATAATACAATCAAGTAATAAAGCCTTTACTTTATCTTCTCCAAAGTCATTAACTTTTTCAGAACTTACAACAATAACTTTTTGGTCAAATTTAGCATATGGTTGGTATTCTTCATCTGTAAAATCAATATCATCAATTTTATACATTCTATTAGTTGTATAATTAGTCATTACCATTTCTTGACCATTATTTGGACTTACATATTTAGAGTATCCTGTACTACCAGTAACTTTAACACTATCTCCCTCTGTAAATCCTTCTACAATTTTATCAATTGCATCATAACTAACAAAGTATTTAATTCCACCTTTAGTTTTAGCATCTTTAATATCTAATCCTAAACCAGTTGAACCAAAGTTAGATAATTGATAACCCTCTGGTAAATCATTTCTCTTTGCCCATTTAACTGATTGTCTTTCTACTGTTTTTCCTTTAAATTTAACTACTTCAATTTCATCTTTCTTCATTCCGAAGAAATCTACTCTAGTACTACTATTTTCATCTGTTGCGATTTGTATTTTTAAACTTTTATAATCAGCACCTGCACCAGTAGTTCCCTCTTTAACATCATCAATTGCTTGAATAACTCCTCTTAATTCAAAATTACCATATGTTGGTTCTAATTTAATATCATTTTCTTTTGCCATAATAAATTTTCCTTCCTTTCAATCTACTTTTTATTTTTTTTGGCTTGCATTATTAATGCAAACTTAATTTTATCCTCACTATTCTTAATTAAATCTAATAGTTCTTCTTTCGTATAATTATCAAAGAAATCATTATTTAAAGCAGTCATTAAATGTAGAGACATATCTTCTGCAAAATTTCTATTATATAAAGCATAGAATTTAGCAGTAGTTTCAATACTTTCGTGGCAAGCGTGTTTCTGTGCTGTAAAAATATTATCTGTTAAATCTAATACTCTTATAACACTTGCTTTTTTTATTCCGTGAAAACTTTTATCTCCTTGAATATTTAAATCTTTCTTTAATTGATTTATAAGATTGTCTACTGATGTATTTGAAATTGGAAATACTAAATCATCATCTTCGTGATTTGGATTAAGTTTCATCAATCTTTCATATAAGTCATTAGAGATTGCTTTTGTATCTTCTTTATCTCCTTTGTCAACAATATCGACTAGCCAATAATCTACATTATCTTTTACTCTATAAAAACTTCCAAATGATATAGAACTAATAATTGCTTCTTTTCTCCAAGCAGTTACTAAAGCAAATTCAATAAGTAGACTTTTCATTTCTCCATCTTTATATTCTTTTGCTTTACATATCATATTTAGAACTTCATTATATGTAAATGGCTTTGACCCATTGTTTCCTTTGACTTTTGGCATAGTCTTTCTATCAAGTTTAAGTTTATCAGGACTAGGAACATTATATCCTCTTTCGTGTTTATACAGATATTCTAACCAAGAATTAACTGCATAAATTTTAGTCCTAATAGTTTGCCCTCCATAGTTTTCTCCATTTTCTTTTTTGGCTTCAGACATATGCGTTTTATAACTTAACATTGTGTTGAAACTAATGTTGGCATTATCAATGTCATCTTTATTAATTTCTTCCAATGGAAACTTTAATAGGAATATACAAAAATCATTAATATGGTTTCTATAATTCCTTTTTGTGTTTTCATTATTCATTGCTGACAGCCATTTTTCAGTATCATTTAATAGTACATTATTCATCTATTATCATCTCCTAATAATAGTATATGCTATTTTTGATAATTTGTCAACAAAAATAATTATCACAACTTACTTTATTTTACTTTGATAAGCATATTTATAGAATTGCTCTAGTGCTTTCTTTAATTTTCTTTCAGTAGAAAGTACTTTAGTATTTTCATCTTTACTATATGCCACAATGTATTTTTTATTTTCCACATATAAATATATATCATTTTCATAACACACAAATATATTTGGATTTGTCTCTTGTAAAGTCTGTAAATTTTGTAACACAGAAGTAGTTACTTCTTTTAACTTACTAACTTTCTTTAGAGTTTCTTTTAAAGAACTATCTTTTGCTGCTTTAATCAAAAGTTCATCGTGAACTTGTTTAATTAATGCTACAAGTATTTTAATATTCTCTAATAACTTATTCATCGGCATAGCCTCTAATAAATTCAATAGGAACATTATAAATATCATTTTCTGAACTTACCAATTTATTATCATTGTTAAATAAAATTTTAGTTCCTACTGTCAAACATTCTTCTGCAAAATAGTACAATAATATACCATTGTCTAATCGTTTTAAATTATTAATGTCTGGTAGTTTAAAATTTGGCATTTCAACAATTTCTCCTGTTAATAAATTTGTTGACAAAATATTCTCTGTTGATTTATTATCAACTTTCACTAATACTCTAAATCCAAATGGCTTCATTCATTCATCACCTCACTTTTAACTATAATAAATCCCTCTAAATTAATGAACATAGTACATAAATCTACTGCATTCTTTAATGAATTTAATACTGTTAAATATGGGTCTAATATATTACTATTTGTAACATCTTTTATTAAACATTTATTTTTAGCATCATATCCCCAATTTAAATGGCTTGGATATAATACTTGTTTTCTTACTTTCTTATCTGCATAAGAATTATCTAATATTTGGCGAATTGGTGCTGTTAAGGAATTTAAGATTATATTAAAACCAATTTCTTCTTCTTTATTTAAGAACTTAATTAGTTTTCTTTTAGTCCATTTGCTTTCTTTATATACATCTAGTAAAGCAACTCCTCCACCCTTGACAACCCCATTATCAATTGCGTTCTTAATTGAACCAACTGCATCTTTTATTTTGTCTTTATAGTTTCCTATTCTTTCACGAGATAGACCACCTATTTTAATGATTGCAACTTGACCTTTTAAGTTAGCAATACGACTTTTGATGCTTTCTTTATCTTTATCATTTCTTTTATTCTCATATGCTTTATTTAAATTCTTAATTAATTCTTCAAATAATTCTTCTTTACTTTCTCCATCTACAAGGGTAGTCATTTTATCACTTGCATTAAAATTCTTAACTCTTCCTAGATTTTCTAAACTTAAATTATTTATTGAATTATTATCAATTAAATCTGCACCTGTAAATATAGAAATATCTTTCATTAATCTTTTTTTAACTGTTTCACTGCCATCAATAACAATAACTGATAAATTGATGTTTACTTGTGTACTTTGTTGCAAAGATAATATTTGTTGCATTACTAAATCTGCTACTCCATCTTTTACTATAAGTGCGACTTCTCTTTCTTGATTTTCAACTAATACTTTTATTAATGTTTTTAATACCTCTGCACTATTAATTCTTTCATTATATAGAAAGACTAGTGGATTATGTAAAACATTTGGTAGCATTAATGTTGAATATCCAAAAGGAATGTTAAATCCTTTTCTATACTCTATTTCAATGCCATCCCCTTCTTTTTCTGAATATAAAACTCTTCCATCTTTTCCTATTTTCACAAATGCTTCTGATAGTAATTCAGAAAGTTCTTTATCTCTTGTTGCTGTGTAAGCAATATTATAAATATCACTATAATCACTTTCAGTTATTTCCCATTTGTATTTGGCTAATTTTTCTTCAACATAAGCAACTGCTTTATTCATACCATTCTTTACATCAAGCATATTGTACTTATTCTTATTTGACAATAATATTTTTTGTAATCCTAGAATAATTTCTTTTGATAAAATTGCTGCTGTTGTTGTTCCATCTCCACTTGATACATCTGAATTTAGTGTAATTCCTCTAATGAAAGAACTACCAATATCCATCAGTTCATCATCAAAGAAAATGTGATTAGCAACTGATACACCATCGTTTGTTATGTGATTTACTTTATCAACTCTTAAACAAACATCGTGTCCTGAATAACCATAAGTTTTTGCTACAATTTCAGCACTTTTGATTAATCCATCAATGACTTTTTTCTTATCTTTCAAACTCATTTGTAATTTAGATTTTGCCATATTTTACTTATCCTCCTCTACTTATTATTATATGATAATCGAACTTAAAATGTAACCTTATTTTGCATTTTTTACAATTTCTTTTAGTTTCGCAATCATTTCAGTTTGAACTAATGTATCTAATGAATTATAATCTGTTAATTCATTAATAACTTTATCTGCTTTTTTTGTTTTCTTTTTACTATTAAAGATAGCCTTGTATTCTAAAGCAGCCTCATCTCCTTTGTTAATATCCAAATTCTTATATTTATTACTATCACATAAAACTGGATATACACTTTTTAAAGAGATACTGTTACCAAATCTAATATCATAATATCCACCCTTATCAAATACTTCATAAAGGTCAACAACATTATCAATCCATTTTTGAACAATATCGACAAAGTCTGGATATAACTCTTGGAACTCTTTTAATCTTGATAACTCAAATGTTTTAAAATATACAACCATAGGTAAATCTACTGGAACTTTCATCAACATCTGTTCTATAACACTATCAAAATTCGTTTCTTGATAATCAACGATATAATCTTGATGTTCTATAACTTTATCATTGCAATCTACCACATCAGAACTAAATGAAAATGGTATTTGACTATAATTAGAATATTTTTCACTAAATGGTTTCATACTAGAATATGTTTCAAAGTCGAAACTAACATATCCATTCTCAACTATGTCTAGGAAACTTTGAATAATTTCTTTATCAATGTAAATTCCATCTTCACTTTTCCAAGCCATATATCTAGCATATTGTCTAGGTGTTAATTTGGCAACTTGTTCTTCTGTTAAAGTTTCTAAATCTAATGATTTATTTTCTTTTATAATTGGGTCTAATATTCTCCAACAATTTGGTGTACTTTCTAAATCTGCAATTGATAATTTCGGAACACCACAGTAGTCTCTAAATTCACATTTCTTACATTTTCTTGAATAACATTTTTCTTTTTCAAGATTTTCATTATCTAAATTGTCATATAATGGTAAATATTTTTCTACATCTGTTCCTTTAAACATTGATATATCCATATTATCTATTTCAAAAGTGTCAACTTTTAAATTTACTGCTTTTGTTTTTATCTCATATGTTTCAGTATCCATATTAGATTTTAATATATCTACTCCATATAACAAGTTTGGAATTAAAGTTTGTTTAGTAGTATAATCACTAATTGCTTTTTCTAAATTTTTATATAACACATAAATTATTTGAACATCTTCTTTTCCTAAAACAAGATATTTATAATTAGTACAATAATCATTATCTTTATGTTTTAAACAAGCATTTGCGATAATCACATTTTCATCGTGTTTATAATTATTCATAATTTCTTGTGTTGCTTTTTCTCTAACTTCTTCAATTCCCTCTAATTCAATTATTTCTTTTACAGAAAATTCTTTTTTCAACAAATTAACTATTTCTTTTTTCGATTTTTCTTTATCTTCTTGATAAATATCTACAACTTTTTCAGGTATTGCTGCTTCATTCTTTTTGTTTTTTCTTAAATAATTGTACTTTTTACAATTTCCAGGCTTTGCATTTATCATATTTTACTTTTCTCCATTTCTATTTTCATCTTATTTAATGCCTTTTTTCTAATACTGTTTATCATCTGATTAGATATACCATATTTGTTTAACATATCTTTATTATTCATACCAATTAAATATTTATCTATAATTATGCTTTTTTCTTTTTCTGTTAATGACTTCATTAATTGTTCTAAATAAATTCTATCTTCAACAAGTGTGTCATTGATACAAACTAAATCAAATTCAAATTGGCAATATTTCAAATCTTTTTGGTATTGATTACTAACCTTTTTATTTCTATAAAACTCATTATGTAAATTAAGTTGAATAGAATTAACTAAAAAAGTAGTAAATTGAAATTCTTTATCTGTTTTAAATTTATGTACACATTTCATAAAAGATAAATTTGCTAATTGGAATACATCATCATAATCTACTGACCCTAATTTATCTATTAAGTATTTGTGTTTTTTATAGAAATTAAATGCTGTTTGTCTTATAAGTTTTTCTACATTACAATATAATTCATCTTGTAATGCGTGTTCCCCATTTTGTATTCTTATAACTAGTTCTTCGTTAGTTATCATAAGGGAAATTCTTCAAGTTCAGTTAATTCAAACTGTTCCTTAAAAATCTTCTGTTCGTGCGAGTTCTCGCTGTTAAGTGGGGAAACACTATCTGCCTTTATTAATAAATCAAAGTTATTATTATCTAAAAATATTTCAGGATTTATAAATATTCCAAGAACAAATTGTTTTAAATAATCTTTCTTTATACTATGAAGATTAAATTTATCAACTAAACTTTTCCATTTCTTATAATATTTATTGTTTGGTAATAACCAACCATTCCTATCAAATATTTTTTGATACTCCTTTGGTACTTTTTCTAAATCAACTTTAAATGATTTCTTCTCATTTAGTGTTGGATAAATACCAACTTTTGTAATTTCAAAATCAAATAAGTCATCGAGTAAAGCAAAAGCCATAACCCATTTATCATTTTCACTAATATAGTATAGGACTTTGTTGTGTAACTCTTGACCTTTTTTTATTCTGTAAATCATTTTTTTATCTTCTCCAATCTACTCTATTATATGTTCCCCCTATTAAAATGTTTCCTATTTTTTATGTTTTCTTTTTCATATTAAATTCTCCTATTCCTTTGGCTATCTTCTCTTACCTTAAATAAATTGTAACAGAAAAAAATAACAAAGTCAATTGTTATTTTTTCTTTTTTACAATTATTTTTTTAAATAATCGATTTCTCTTTGATTTTCCGATAATAAGTCTAATAAGTTTTTGTCTTTACTGCACCAGTTAGATAATTCAAATTCCGATACTTCTTTTTCAGTAAAAACTTTTTCTTTTTTCAAACTATAAATGTTAATTACATCAGTATTAGAATAAACAAATAGAGTTATATCATAATCACATACGAACACATTTTCTAAATTACTAATATTTTTTTGAAGTGTTTTATTTTTAGAGATTGCATCCTTTAAAATTAAAGTAGTATTTTGATAGATGTATCCATCATCAGTTTCTTTTTCTTTAATTTCTTCTTCTTTTTGTTTTTCTATTTCTTGATATACTTCATTTTTCTTATCAGTATCAATGTTTTCATTATTTTGTGTCGTTTGATTGTTGCTGCAACCAGTCAAAATAACTAAACACATCAAGATTGCTAGTAGTTTTTTCATTATTCATCACCTCCTTTCATATTTAAACTAATCATATAACTCCATTGCCTCTTGCATTTTGTGATGAAACACATAGTAATCATATAATGTTTCTTTTTGTTTATTATTAATTCTTAATGGTGTTTGAACAATACCACTACCTTGTTGGGGATTATCTATTAAAATCCAACCCTTTTCATATACTATAAAATCAGTACTATTTCTATGATTGCTTTTCATTCTTTCTTCAAATGAAACATTTTCTTTTAACCATAATTCTGCATAATCAGAATGCTCACACCAACCAACTGGGATATATTTTCCTTTTGTGTCTATAAATCCATATTCACATACTTCAAATGGTATCTTATCATTATTAATTATATCATTTGCATACTTGTACATAGGATATTGTTTTTTTAATTCTTTTTGTCTTTCAATATCTTCATCTACTAATCCGAATGTATTATCTCCAGTAGAACCCTCAAATTTTTTCATAAATATAATTATTTGAAAAGCATACTTTTTTAATATATCTAATGGTGTATCTGTTCCACACATACAACCTAATAATAGTTCTTCTACCTTTTCATATGGTCTTTTTTCATCATAGAACCAAGACCTTGCTAAATCAGTAATAAATTCTCCCTCTACATTCCAACTTAATGTTTCCATAATTAATCTCCACCTTTATATGCCCAATTTTCCCCACTGTCATCAGTTCTCATTGTAAATATTCCACAACCATTTCTGCCTCCACCAGTATGCTCATAATAACAATCACATACGATAGAACAAATTAATCCATTATCTCTTTCTTTAGGATATAAACTTCCTTTTAAATAAACAGTTATATCTTTTAGTGCATAGTCAAATAAAATTCCACAATATTTTTTATTTTTTAACCCACCAAGTGTTAGTTCAAAATTAATTCTTTCTTCCCCATTATCTTTTTTAATTCTTTTAAATAAACTTGTATTAATATCAAAATCTAATTCTGCTTTTTTTAATTCTTCTTTTACTTTGCTTAAATCTAAATTATTTAAATATTCTTTTACATCTTCATCTGTAAAATCTCTAATATAATGTTTAGATGATGACACAAATTTAGAAACATATTCTTTTAATAGATTAAGTATTTCTTTTTTATCAGTAATGATTTCTGTTTTATCATTTCTATTCCAATTAATATATTCTATAACACTATCAAGATATGAATATGAATTATCTCTTATTTCTATTCTTATATATGGTGTATTTTCTGGATACATTATTTCATCTAAATGAAAAGTTATATATCCACCTTTCCCATTTTTATTAGAGATACTATAAGAATACATACTTCTATCTCCCCAATTTTTATGAACTACATTTTCTTTTTTCAATCCCCTAATTAAATAATCCATTGTTTTCTTATTTTGTTCAACTATTTCTTCTCTCATTTTCTTTTCCTCTATTCTATTTCATCAATAATAGATATAATATATCCTTTTTTTAAAATACTTATTAATAACTTATTCAAATCTTCAATTTTATCATCTTTATCAAAAATAATATCTTCTTCTTTTCCATTCCAACTAGAACATCTTACTGCTCCATCTTCCATAGGCTCAATTGTATATTGTTTGTTTTCCATAATTATTTTCCTTTCATAACTTCATTTGCTATTTGTTCTTCAATATATAAATCGTGTTTATCTGCATTTGTTCCAAAACTTTTACCATATTGTGCATAATAACCTTCTTTTTCATCATTACTGCTCAAGAATGCTTTACCAGCACCACCAAATAATAAAATTACAAATACTAGTACTGCTATAAATCCGATTATCCAAAATGGCTTAAATAATTGTGCCAATATGACAAATGCTCCTACAACTAGCATAAATTTAATAAATCCTTTCATCTTAATCAATTCTCCCTTTATTATTTTCTATCATTTTATTTAAATAATATATTCTAAATTCTTCTAAACTAGAATTGTTACTTATAATTTTATCCTTATAATCTAAATCAACATCTTCTAATCTCATTGTTATTCCTTTTTCATCTAAAACTACATATAAGCAAACTCCATTCATTTGTTTATAAATATAATCTCCACGAGAAGTATTTTCTTCTTTGAAAATATCTAATTCTAAATCTAAATTATCTTTTTTCATTTCGTTCTTCCTCTCTCTGTTCAATAAATTTTCTTAACTGTTCTGTATATTCGTTTCGCAATTGTGTTATCTGTTCATTTGCTTTTCGATATATTTCTAATGCTCCATTTAATGTTTCATCTGACATATCTCTGCAATCACTCCAACCAAATCTTTCCCATTCAGTACCTTTTTCTGTTTCAATATAATCTAGTAAATATCCTGACCTATAATTTTTTAATTCTGTTATTTTAACTTCTCTATCATCATTTTCTACAAAATATTTTCTTTCCATACTAACTAACTCTGTTAATAATCCGTGAAACCAATCGTTTACTATATCTTCGCCTTTATAACAATCATAACTTCCGTTTGCAGTTTTGCTATTTATACTTAATCTATATTCGTGTCCAAAAGCATAATATGATTGTGAATAATCTGACACATATTTTCTATCATCATTTTTATTCAACCAACTTTTTAAACTTCCTTTATGAATACTATAATAACTCTTATGTTTTAAAACACCATTTTCATAATCTTCAATGAACTTATCAATAATATTTAACATATATGTTGCACTATCATCTGTAAATTTATCAATTAATACTATTTTTTCTTCTCTTGATAATTCCTTTTCTATATCATATACTGGACTACCATTTCTAAAGTTATTATAATGACCTAATCTATATTTCTTATTTCTATATAGATTATAATATTCTAAATCCTCAATTTTATAATCCTTTACTGTTTCTAAATTACTTTCTACATTAAATCTTTTCATTTCTAACTCCTCCTATTTTAATTTATAATTTTCTTTATTTCTAAATCTTCTTTTTATAATTCCACTAATCAAACTATGACTTACTCCATAATCTTTTGCTAAACTTCTGTAACTTACATTCGTGTTAGGATTATTCTTATCAAATCCTTTTTCTTTTGCATTTTTATATATTGCTATTATTTCTTCTACTTGTTCATCTGTTAATTTTGCATTGCAACTATTTTCTCCTTGAATTTTGCTACTTCGTTTTACTACTTGCAAATTGTTAATTCCTAAATCATCATTATTTTCTTTTTGAACAACCATTAAACTATAATCTTCATAATCAAATGTTGGATTAAAAGCATAATATATAAATCTCATTACTGGAATATAAGTATATTTATTTTCTATTTTAATCTTTAATAAATCTGTTTTATTTTTAATCTGTAATTCAGTATTTTTAATTCCTAAAACTTTTCCATTTTCAAAAACTTTATATCCAAGTAATTCTTTAAAATTGTTTTCCATAATTGTTTATACACCTACTTTTTCTTTTTCTAATCTTTCTCTTTTTAATATAATTTCTTCTATCATTTGAATTATAACATCTATATCTTTATTGTATATGTTTGCTAATTCAAACTTAAATTGCTGCTTTTTATAATATATTGTTGCAATTCCTTTTCTGTTAGATATTCTATATCCACTAATTTTTTTTTGATATTTATAATAAACTAAATTATTATTTACCATATCTTCTAAATCTTTAAAACTTTTAATTCCATATTGCTTTTTAAATTCTGCATTACTCATTATTTATTCTCCTTACAATATTAATTATCTATAAAATTTCTGTCTTGATACCAGTAATATTCTAAATCTCCACAAGTAATAATGCTTTCATCAAAATTTCCATTCTCACTTTGTATAGTATAATCTGCACTAGGGCTATTTCCTATTAAGATTATTTCTCCAGTTTTTTCTGTGTCTTGATATTGTTTAGGAATAGATAAATCTTCTGTACTTGAAAATAGTCTGTTCCAAAAATCAAAATATACTTCATCTATTAATTCTTCTGCTTGTCTTAACTTTTCTAATTCTTCTTTATTTAATTGTTCATAACTATTTTCTCTAATATCATATAGATATTCATAGTTAGTTTTTAATTCTGCTAATATTTCTTTATTTGTCATTTTAATTCTCCTCTCTCCAATTAAAATCTGTATATCCGATGCCTAATAAATAAGCCTCATAAATACTTGCTATAATGTTACATCTTTGTCTGTGTGTTCCTCTTAAACTTTTTTCTGTTCTGTTTGAATGCAATAATTCTTCCAGTCTGTTCTGTTCTTCTTTTGTCATTCTTTCATAAGTCCAAGAATGTCTTATAACTTCAATATAATCATTTAATGCTTGCTCTTTATTTTTCATTTTCTATCACTCCTTAATAATATTTTTCTTTTTCTTCATCGCTTAAACTATCTAAATCTACATAATCGTGTCCTAGTTCTTCTAAAAATGATTGCAATTCTTCTTCTCCTAATTCATCTTTAAAAGTGTCGTACAATTCTCCATATGTAAAATTACTATTAAATTGTTCGTAAATAAAGTCCATTAATTTATCTTCATCAATCAAATCCATTAAATCACTTGCCATATTTTGAACATTAAAGTTCTTTATGAACATATCTCTTAACCAATTCATTAAATATCATTCCTTTCTTGACTTACTTTATATTTCTTTCTTTCTTCTCTTGTTAGTTTTAAAAATTCATTAAACTCAACTATATCTGTATCTTCCCATATTTCTAATTGTACATTCGCACAACCAACATTATCTGTTTCTAATTCTTCATCTTCTTCACATAACCATATAAATGTTCCATTATAGTTATAGTGTGTTAATTGATGACCACACATATTACATATCATTCTTTTCATTTCTTATTTATCCTTTCTTAATAATAAATTCTTTCCGTATTATATAAATCAATAATTTCAAATTCAACATTCAATACTTCTAAACCACTTAATATATCTTCGTTTGTATATGTTCCCTCTAACTCTGTTGTTACTTTATTTACTGCTTTATAAACTTCATTTATATTAATAGGTTCTTTAAAGATTATTAAATCTGAATAACTTTCATCACAATTGTCTGTCAATAAAAATCTATCTATCATTTTATCATATTTATTTTCCATTTTCTCATCTCTCCTTTTAATTATTTAAATCATCATATTGTTTATCTTCTATAAATTCTTGTACACAACTGTATAATCCTTTTGTTGGTGTATTATATTCGCTATCAATAAATTCTTTTGCTATTTTCATACATTTGTCAAATGCTTTATCTGTTTCTCTATTTTCACTTTCAATTAATTCGTTTTGCAATAAATCATACCCTAAAATAAATGTTACATAATATAATTCTCCTATTTTTTTAAAACAATCTTTCATATTAATTATTTCCTTTCTCTTGTTCAATTTCTTCATCAAAATCTTGCATACTTCCATTATCTACATAATCTAATAATAGATATGCTAGTTCTCTAATTTCTTTATCATCTACTTCTTCTACTAGATGTTTATAAATCTTTTTTAATTCAATTCCCATACTATTCATCTCCTAAATATTCATCTTTAAATACCACTTCAACTGTACAATATTCTATACATCCAATATCACATTGCAATACTCTTTCATCTTTCATAATATGCTCTGATAATTTTAAATCAAAATAATCATAATCATAATCGCAATTATTATTGATAAAGTTTTCTATTAATGGATATTCATCTAAATAATAATCATAGTGTGTTGCTCCAAAATTACTTTCTTCATTATCAATATTGCTTAAAGCAACATCTACTAATTCTTTTGCTAACTTATCTAATTCCATATCTAAATCTTCATCTAAAATATATTTATCTTCAAATAAGTTTTCCATAATTTCTAAATCATTCTTTGCATTAATATCTTCTTTATCTTCATAAATTCTATATTTTAAATGTTCCTTAAATGTATGAATAATTTCTCCAATTTCTTTAGTTCTTGTTTCTCCAGTCTGTTTATCAAATAGTTCAACTCTATTCTGTTCTGTTATGCCCCTTACTTCATATTCAAATCTGTTAAGATAACTCTTTACTGTTTCGTTATTTAATATTTCTGTTAAAATATCTTTCATTTATTTCACTTCCGTTTCTTCAATATGTATCTCATAATAACAATTCCAATTTTCTTGTTTATTAAAGAACATACATACATAATTTTTAAATTCTAATTCATTATTGTCATTAAGATTATTTTCATCAATAATCCAATCATTCTCACTATCTAATTCATCATTTACTATATCAATAACCTTTTGCGTTGCCTTTTCTATATCTGTATATACACCAATTATTTCAGTAGCCTCACAATCTACTAACAAATCTCCAAATCTACTTTCATAAACCACATAAACTTTATTCATTTTCTTTTCTCCTTTTCTTTTTTTTCTTAATTATATTATATCATCAATTTTCTCCATAGTCCAAAATTTTTAAATAATTTCTACATTATAATCAAATTCTTTTAAATGTCTTAAACATTCATCTATACTCATTTCTTCATTTAAACATCTTTGTTTTTCAATTTCCCATTCTCTAGCATATTGTATTGTATCTTCATCTTGATTATTTATGATAGCCTCATCAAATTCCCAAGCAAGAAAATTTCTTAACCCTTTATCATCTGTAATTATTTTATCATTTTCAATCTTAACATATTCGCTTGTAATTTTATACATCTTCGCTCATCTCCTTATTTTTATATTTTTTCTTTCTAGGTATAACTTTACTTTTATCTTTATGTATTTTTGCCCCTTTCATCACTTGCTCTTGATGAAAAAGGTTAGGAAGTTTAGAATAGTCTACTTTTATTTTAAAACTCATTTTATCCTTTTTAATAGCCATATTCTACACTCCTTTATGTCCTATCATTTAATTCTTTATCAAACATCTTAATAATCAACTCTAAAGCACTAATAACATTATCAAAAGTTCCAAATTTACTATAAAATACTTCTTCTTTCTTTTTAATGATAGATAAACAATAACAATTCGCTCCTTTATTATCAAACTTTATAATCCAACTTGTATTTTTTACAATATTATTATTAATTTTTGATACTAATTCTTCAATTTTATCTAATTTATCTTTACTTTTCATTTAAAGTTCAACTCCTAACTTAACATCTTCAATTTTAAATTCAGTACTTCTACACTTTCTACAAGTATAATATCCTTTATGATAATAAGATGTAATTCTATCTCCCATTTTATGCCTATAACTCTTATTTCCACAACCTTTGCAAGTTATACGATACTTATATCCCATAGCATTTAACATCTCTGTTTCTGTCTTATTCGCATTCATAAATTCTTCTCTAATATTCCCTTTAATTTGAATATTATAACCATACTCATTATTCATTACTCTTGCATAATATTTCCATTGTCTACAATGACCATTTGTATTTTTTAAAGTATGTAATAATTCGTGTATAAGTGTATTTTTAATCTTATCTCTTGATAAATTATCAAAAGCCCAATAAGATATAAATATGTCTTTTTTATTTTTACATCTCCCAAAAGTTCTTTTACCTAAATCATCTAATTGAATAGTTATTTTATTTTCTTCTAAAGGTATTCCAACTTTCAATATTTCTTTCTTGCATTCATTAAATAGTTTTTCTAATTCTTGTTTGTTTTTCATTTTATCAATCTTCCTTTTCTATTATACAAGTATCTATACACTTGTATCTTTTATATAGATAAAGTTTTCCTTTATCTATAATTATTATACCATACAATTTCTTAATAGTCCAAAATTTTATTATCTTTTATACTATATTATATGTTATTTTTTAGAAAAGTTTACACATTATGACTAAAAATTCTTTTTAATTTTGTTTTTCTTCTAATAATATCAACTTCAAAATCTGTGTTAGTCAAATTTTTATTATTAATAATATCTATAATTTCTCTTTCTCCATTAAATCTTTCAATTATTAAAACTTGTTGTTTTTTGTATATTGCTCCATTAATTTTATTTCTTACATTTACATTTTTTAATTGATAAATATCTCTAATTCTATTCATTTTACAAATCCCCCTTAATACTTGTTTCTTCAATTTTATATTCTAAAACATCATAATATTCACTTTCATATTCAATTCTTAAAATATCATTGTCTAAATCGATATTCCCAATATAAGTATCATTTCTAAAATGATAATCGTATTGTTCCTTTAAAAACTCTAAAGCACTTTCTTTTGTTTTAAATAAACCACTACAACCATACATAGGCTCATCTTTTGTATTTACATCTATCCATATTACACTAAATAATTTTTTCATATTTATTTACCTACCTTTTCTAATTCTTTTGCTATATCTTCGATATACTCTGCCCAATCTTCAAAATCTCTAACACTTTCTCTACAACTAAAAGCATTTCTATAATCTTCTGCTTGTCTGTGTATATCTATTTCTTCATCTATATCAAAACTTTCTACATAGTATCTAAATTGTTCTGTTATAGAATTAAATCTATCATCTTCTTTGTGTAGGTATATAATCATATCTACACCCCCACTAGTCCAATCTTCTAATTCGTATCCGTTTTCATCTTCATAAATACTAAACTTTTCTTCTAATATTTTTCTTTCTTTCTTATTCATTTTCATTTTTAACATTCCTTTCTTTCTATATTATATTATACACTATGTTTTTCTCATAGTCCAAAATTTTTATATTTTTATTATTGATATACTTGATACAAACAATAGACAAGTTTTTTAGAAAAGGATTGCATACTTGAAAAATGAAAAGTAAACAAGTATGTAATTTAAATATCTATTGTCTGTATCAAATATATCAATAAAGATATATTTTTTTATTCTGTTATAAACTTTCGTGCAAACTTAAACTGTTCTTCTAAACTCATATTATCTAGTCTTTCATATTCTGTATCTGTTAAGCCTACAATAACTGTATTATGACCAGTAGGAACATCGTGTGAATATTCTGTTAGTTCTAATACTTTTCCTTTTGCACTACTACTTGAATAGTACATTGAACAATCATAATCTCTCATAAAACATTTATAATAATCATCAAATGTTACTATTCCACTTGCCCCATTCCATTTTGAATTTTTTAACATAACTATATAATGATTATATTTATTGTTCATAAGACTACCAACAAATTCTTGCCATTCATCTTCAAACCATTCATAACTATTATAATCTAATTGTGTATAGTCTGCCATATATTCATCATTCTGACTATCTGTGTAACTAATAGTAGAAAATTCGCTTTCATCTTCCATTGATAACTCTTTCATTCCTTTTTCTGTTAGTCCACTGTCGTGAATAGATATATATCCACCAACTTGTTGTAAATCAACTTTCTTTAAATAATCTAAATCAAAATTCTTACTTGCATATTCTCTTTTCATTTTTAATCTTCCTTTCCTAAATAAATATCATCTTCTGTTATACTTCCATAAGTATATCCATTATCATTATTAATATAAACTGGTGTATCTTCATCAAAATTATATTTTAGATACTCTATAAGTTCTCCAACTGTGAATGTATCATAACATTGATTGACTGCATAGCCCTCTCTTTTTCCATTAATAAATACAACTTCTTTTTTCATTTTTCTTTCTTCCTTTCCTTTTCTTTCTAAATATATTATACCACCATAATTGCTAATAGTCCAAAATTTTACTCATTTTCTTTTAAAACAAATACTGTTTTTGATACTCTAAATTGTTGTAAAACTCTTATCATATCATTATCTAATTTTTGAATTAAATATAATGTCTTTCCACTTTCTGACAATCCCCATTCTTGATTATCTCCTAAATATAAATTATAATCAACTCCACTAGGTGCGATACATTCGATGTCTTTTAATTCTTCTCTTTCAATTTCAAAAGCCTTAATCATATTATATCTCCCTTTCTTTATTATATTATATGCTTTCTACATCTATTTATACACTATTTTTGCCTATTTATTATTATCTTTTAAAAATAAATCTAATTGCTCTAAAAACTCTTGCATATCTTCGTTTCCAGTCAAATTATAATTAAATCCAGTATTTAAAATATCATCTAATTCAGTATAATCATTTTCTCCCATTTTAACATATAATTCAGTACTATCAACAATAATAGTATTTAATCCTTTATCAACTAATAATATTTTCATTTTAAAACTTCCTTTCTTAATTTAACTAAATCATTAAAATAATTGTCTATATATGTAATTATCAAATTTTCAATTATAAAATCTTCATTATTGAATAAACTATTTTCTCTTGTATCTTTGTATTTTTCTAAATCTTCTTTATGGATACAAAAATTATCTAATTCATAATTTCCACTTTCATCATACACTATACAATAGTATCCACCTTCATTTTCTTCACAATCTTTTATTCGTGATACATAAAATCCTTTATAAATCATTTTAATACATTCCTTTCTTATCTTCTCATATTAATTAAATCATTATCTATTAAGTATTTTTCTACTTCTAAATACTTCTCTGCTACTTTTTCTAAATAGATAACATCATCGTGTAAAACTGCCTTATCTCTGTCTATATTTTCATCATTCATTACTTTAATAATAGTGTTGTTTATTCTTTCCTTAATACTGATATAGATAGAAGTACTTTCTTCATATTTTAATAGTTTATCTTTACTCATTAATAACACTCTCTTTCCCATTCTATAAAGATATTATATACAATTTTGTTAGTTCTTTCACTATAATTAAAAGTCTTTAAAACACTATATAATGTATCTGCGTTTATCTCACTACCTTTATAAATTGTTTCTGCTTTTTCATATACTTTTTGTGCAATATTTTTATATCTATTCATTATCTTCACTATCCTTTTTATCAAACTTTACATTTTTAGTATTAATTATACTTATTTTTTTAATAGAATTTTCTACATTTTCCTTTAAAATTCTTTCTTTTAATTCATAAGCATTACAATCTTCATCTAATTCATCACTTACAAATATATCTTCGATTGTATTGTCTTTGTGATATACTTTTACACAATGATAAGATATTCCATTAATAAATTTTTGTTTTTCCATTTTTTTCATCTCCTTAATAACTAAAATCATCATCGATATATAATTCATACCAGTTATTGTTTTTATTTTTTGTGTCAATATTATATTTAAAATGAATATTGTAAAATTGTCCTTGTTGTAAAGTGTCGCCATCAACAATATATAGTTCATTATCTAAAGTATCAACAATTTCAGTTTTAAATAGTTTATAATACTCTTTTTCTTGTCTTTCTTCTTTTAATTCTTTTTGATTGTTTACTAGTAATAATATTGTGAAAATATTGACTAAAACTAACAATCCGATAACAATTTTACTTTTCATAATTCATTCTCCTTTAATTTCTTGATAACTACAACTTCTAATTTTATTTTTATATTTTTTTAATTGACTACCTTGATAATTCATTGCTTGAATAAAGTCTTTAAACTCTTTTATTTCTGTCTTTTTATCATAATCTATCCATTCTGTAATAACTTGCCATTTCATCGTTTATTCCCCCTTATTTCCATTTTACAAGTGCCACTACTCTAACACCAGTATATATTGCATATTCGCCTTTTAAAGTGCATAATACATCGTTTCCACAATCATAATCATATAAATTAATATTATCTCCTTTGATTGTTGTATCAAAATCTAAACACTCAATATGCTTATCACTTTCGATAATATAAACATTGTTGCTGCAATCTCCATAATTATTTCTAATATTATATCTAAAACTATCATTCCCAATACTAATACTTCCAATATCGCTATAAGTTATATAATGACTGTCTGATAGTTCTTTTAATTGATTATTGACTAAATCATTCAATTCATCTTCATTAAGTTTTTCTTTCATTAATTGCCAATATCCTTGATTATGACTTAATCTTTCATCATTCATTACTAAACTAGTAAATTCTTTAACATTTTTTGCATTATTCCAATATTCTTTGATTATTTCAATACTTCCTTTATAATCATAAATACTTTCATTCATCAAACATCTTTTTGTAAAATCTTTAATTTTCTTTGTTGTATCAAATAACTCTTTTTTCATTTTATTATCTCCTTTTCTTATAATACTATTATATCATTACTTTTCTTGATAGTCCAAAATTTTAGTAAAAAATTCTAATAATTTCATCTTTAAATATTTCTACACTTGTTGCTCCCATTTCTTCTAGTTCTCTATCTTTTAAATCTCTAATTTCTTGTAATTCTACATCATTATAATTTCTATATAAAATTGTAATTTCTGCCTTTTTGTATTTAATATCATCATTCATTCCATATTGAATAATTGAATAACTTTTAATTTCATCTAAATTATAGAATTTTGATATTTCTTCTGTGTGATAATTATTTCCTAATTCAACTTTTTCTATTTTGTAAAGTCCACAATTTTCCATTTTGAATATCAAATTATCAATATCCTTACATCTTTTAAATCTATCTCTTAATTCCTTATTATAATCTCTCATTTTTTATTCTCCTTTTCCCATATCATAATCTAATAAATTTTTTAAATCCCAAATATCTTTGTCTCTATTGATATATTTTGCTTTAATAACAATATATTCAATATTTTCCTTTTCTAAATTTTTAACAACATAATCTGCACTTCCTTTGTTGCCTAATTCTAAAGTGATAATTTCATTTTTTTCTCTAAATCTTATAATATATTTCATTTTTCATTCTCCTATCCTAGAAGTGTGTTATCATTAATATAATACACTCCATTACTTAATTTTATATATCTATTAATTTCTGTATAACTTCTATCATCATAATCAAGTGATAAAGCATTTTTAAAATCTTCAAAACTTCTTATTGTATGCCAATCGTGAATAAATCCTTTTTCAAATTCTACATAACTATTATATGCTTGTTTTTCGTTTTCTGATATAAAGATGAATTGATTACTTTTTACTAAATCATTAACTAAATCTTCAAAATTATCAAACATATCATAATCATCTATAAACTCCTTTAAATTTTCTTTTTCTAATTCATTTAATCCTAATAATTTCTTTTTTAAATTTTCCATTTCTTTATTCTCCAATCTTTTCGTTTTTCAATTTTTTAAAACTTCAGTTTAATATTTCCTTTTGTAATTGTTTACACCAATAGAATTTTCTGTTGGTGCTTGTTTGTTCTGTTCTCTTTCGTGCGATAGTTTTCTGTTCTGTTATTCTACACTATGCTATACACTTAATATTAATTATTATAATATTCTTGTCTCCATTTTTTATATTTTTCTTCATATTCTTGTGATACTTCTGTAATTGCATTCCATAATTCGCTATTGATACAAAATGGCTCATATTCTTTTTTATCTCCATATTTTAAATATTTTCTTAAAAATACATTTCCATTTGACTTTAATATGATTATTACTTCCAATCTTCCTGTTGAACCTAGAAAACTTTTAGTATAGTTTTCATCTTTTTTGTATATAACTTTTCTATCATTTTCGCTTGTCTTGATGTATCCTAAATCTTCTAAAGTTTTCATTTTTATTTCTCCTTTTCATTTTTTGTCAATCCTTTTCTTTGATTAACTACATTATATCATATGAATTGTTGATAGTCCAAAAATTATATAAATTTTTTAACTTTTTATCAATTATCATCGATTATACTTTATTATATGTTGCTTTCTCCTTTTTGATACTACTTTTTTTTATATTTCTTTACTATTCTTAATTATTTATGATTATTTATAACACTTTTGCTTGTTGCTTGCTATTATTGTGTATCATCTGTAATATTTTTGCTTGTCTGTTATAGTCCGTTCGTGCTAGATAGTTCTGTTATGAACATCTTCCGTTCGTGCAAGGTCTGTCTGTTACTCTTTGGTGCTAGTTCGTGTTGTTACCTTTTGTTACCTTATTCGCTCCACTAAATACTGTTATATAGTATTTTATGGCGATATAAAAGCATTATAAAAAATTATCAAATAACTATATTTTTATTATATGCAAGTTTTAACTTTTTGATACTCTTTTTTTTGTCTTTTTCTCACTTGCTAAATACATTATAACATCACTTTTTTAAATAGTCCAAAAAATGGATAAATTTTTAAAAAAATTTTGCTTATATATAATAAGGATAGAAAAAGGCTAAAAAATAGTAAAATAAAAACTTTTTAAAAAACTTTTAAAAAAGGGGTTGACTTTATTTTTAATTAGTGTATAATAGTATATAGAAAAGGAGATAAAAGGAAATGAAAGAAAAAGAAATTTTACTAGATTATTTTAAAAAGGAAGAAAGAACACAAACAAAAAGAAACAGAAAGACAACAAAAAAAACATATTTAAAGAAAGGGCTTGAAAAATTCTTAATTGGAGTAAATGCAATTATAATATGTTTTACTTGTATGATAGAAGATTTTAACTTTATAGGGTTTTTAATTCTTTTAGGCTTATTAGTTGTATTAGTTGTAAATGCTCTTATAATTAGTAAATGGGGTAGATTATTAAAAGATGATGAACTAGAAACAATTTAAAAAAATAGTGAATAATTAAAAGATAATAGCATATAATAAAAGTAGATAAAAGAAAATAAAAAAAGTTTTCAAAAACTATTGACAATCTAAAAAAATAGTGTATAATAGTATATAGAAAGCAAGAGAAAAGGAGATTTTAAAAAATGGAAAATTTAAACGAAAAAGAAAAAAATTTATTGGCTTATTTATTAAAAAAACAATTAAAGGAAACGCACGAAGTCCTAGACAATTATTATATGGAATATAGAGAACTAACAGAAGAAAGCACAAAAAAAATAGTTGGCGAAGTAATAGACAGAACAGAAGAACAAAAACAAATGATTTATAATATTAGTAGTAAATTAAATTTAAAATAAAAAGTTTTCTTCCCCAGTTGGGGAAAATAAAAAAAGATGAAAAACTTTTAAAAAAAGTATTGACATTATAAAAATACAGTGTATAATAAGAGATAGAAAAGGAGAAAGAAAAAAAATGAAAAAAAATGAAAAGAAAGAAACACAATTTACAATTTATACAGTAGATGAAAAAAACGAAGATTTAAAGGCATTGACATTTTTTGAAAATGTGGAAGATGTGGCGAACTATTTAGAGGTTAGCAATTGGTCAGTTTATAAAATTATACAAGGAATTAGAAAAACTTTTATAAATGGTCAAGAAATTAAAGTTATAAAAGATATTTTCTAAAAATAAAAATAAAGTGTAAACATTTTTAAAAAATAGCATATAATAAAGTATAAGAAATAAAAAAAAGAAATTTAAAAAAAACTATTGACATTTTAAAAAAAAGGTGTATAATAGTATATAGAAAAGGAAAGGGCGACAAAGTCGCAAAGGTGGAAAAAATGAAAAATGAAAGATTAGAAAATGAAAAAATATTAGTTAGTGAAATTTTAGGAGAAATTAAGAGAGAAAACGAAAATTTATATATTGATATTGATAGTTTTGTGAATTATAGTGAAAGTGCTTATATTTGCGATATTATAACAGAGTTAGCAGATAGTAACATTGATTTATATAATAGTGATTTATTAAAATGGGCAGGCGATAACTCAAGTTATATTGATGATGCAATCGCAGAATTTGGAACAGAAAATACAGATTTTTACAAGATGATACAAATGGGGCAATATTTAGCATATAGCGAAGAATTAAACGAAAATATGCTTGATTATATTAGATTGTATGCTTATGACTATATTTTAAATAATAAAGGCATAGAAGAACTAACAGAAGAACAACGAGAAGAAATCGAAAGCGAACTAGACACAATCGACAACAACGACACACTAGATACTATTATTGATAAAATTAATGATATTTTAGACAATGAAGAAGAAGAAACAGAAGAAAACTAAAAGACTTTTACAAGTCTTTTTTATTTGGGATTATTTAAAGGCTTATCAAATTAACCTTTAAAATATCCTTTTTTTATGGATTAAGGAACAGTTAAAGGCTATATAATGGCTATATAAGGGCTTTATATGACTATATAGTATAAATGTATTAATAAGACTATAAAGTGGCTCTAATGGGGTTATAATGGCTTTATATGGTGGCTATATCCTTATTAGTATATTATTAATTGATTATATCTTTATTATGTGGGGTTAGGGTGTGGCTCTTGGTGTAATATCTTAATACTATTATATAGTAGTATCTTATTATAATATAGTTGGTGTCGTGTGGTGTCGTGGTGTTGGGTCTATGGCTTGGGGTCGGTTGGGTTGGTGTGATGTGATTGGCTTGGATTTATTTTTTTTATTTTATATTTTGGTATGGTTTGGGTTGGGTGTGGTGTTGCTTGGTGGTCTTGTCGTGGTCGTGGGTGCTTGGTTGGTGTGTGGGTGTATGTGGTTTATAATGTGGTTGTGTTGCTTCTTCTTTTGTTGCTTGTGGTTGGTGGTTGGTTGTGTGATTGGTTGGCTTGGCTTGTGGCTTGTGGGTGTGTGGTTTGGTTGTCGTGATGTGTGGGGGTTGGGGTTGTGGGGTCTAGTGGTAAGTCTTGCACAAAGTCGCCCTTGTTCACTAGCGAATTGACAAGGCTTTTATTAAAAGGTTGCAAGGTCTTTTTATAATGGGGTTGGCTAGTCGGTGCAGTTGGTGGCTATAATCTTATAATAAGATTTTTTTGTTGCTTATTTGTGATAAGTGGGGTTATCACAAGTTATCAAGTGGTAGGGGGTAGTCAAAAATTTTCAAGATTTTCAAACAGTCCAGAGAAGGTTAGCAGTTGATTTCATCGTGTTGCAGCCATTCAGCCAAATCCCTCATAATCCCCATAAATAAAGGGAAGGAGGGGGCTATTCATACTCTCCAGGTACCATAACACTCCCCATATCATTAACCCTATCTCCCCATCCCAAATACATATCTATTCCCCACAAATCAATCCAATTCCACACAACTCCTATACACTTCTATATACCTCATAACTACTCTTTATTGCATCAAATAACCATCAAATGAGGCATTAAACAATCCCAATACATTCAATATCTATACACTCCCTAAAACCCCTTAAAACACGCTAAAAACAGCCATTTCTAAACGACCTTCTAAACGGAGAGACCTTTTGTAACGAAAACCACACAATAATCGTTACTCAAATATCACAAACCCTTATAAACACTAGCCTCTAACACCTTTCCTCGTTGCGAAGTAAATGCCCTAAAAACTACCATTATACCCCACTTTTTACCACTCTAAAACACTCATTCACTCGCAATCCTTAAAAACTCGTTGTTATTTTAAGGCATAAAAAAAAGGCAGGCATAATAGCCAAACCCCTTTATTCTATTGGTTCGATTGGGTCTAATTCAATTGTTGGAACAAACTTTACTTCGTTGCCATTAACAAAATCATATAACCCTTTCAAGTTAAATAAGATACCATTCGGATTAGTTCCATCTCCAAATAGTGTTTCAAATATCTCTCTTGGAATACTTGCAGCATACTTAACTTGGTCATAAGAGTGCATTAGAAAGTTATATACTTCTTCTCCTAATTTACTCTCATCTTTCTCCATATTAGAAAATTGATTTAATACTTCAATCGCTTTATCTTTATCAAATACAGTAATCTCTTCAGATTTAATTTTCTTTGCCATTTTCATTCTCCTTTATAGAATTAATCCATTCTTGATTTCTTTTATGTAGTACTTCGTGTGTCATATCATCATCTCCCAAGAATAGAACTTCAAAATCTCCAAATCTTTCTTTACATTCTTTCCATCTATCAGGTCTATAAGTTTCTCCGATTAAATCATTCTGTGCATAACTTGCACTAGAACAATAATGACTATATAGAGCCTCTCCAGTTTCAGCAACTAGAACATAAGGACCATCTCCTCTGCCCATACCATCTTCTCCTGGACCTGTGATGTATAGTTTAAACTTACTCATATCTATTTCCTTTCTTCCTCTATTTGTTTTTTATATTCTAAATATTTTTCTAACTCTTCAATAGTGAAATAATCAAGTAAGTCATTATAGAACAAATTATCTACTTCTTTAACTATACTCCCTTCTCTATCTCCAAGACCATATTCTTTTTCATCTTCATAACAATACATTATATCTTCAAATAGCCAACTAATAAGTTTTATTTGTTGATAGAAATCATATAATGGTCTATCATCTTCCCATTCAACAGTTGTAAGACTTTGGACTATATCAAATAAACTATAATGTGCTACATCTTTTCTACTAGGTACAACAGGTTCAGTATTTTCTGGTTTCAGCATATTAATTCTCCTCTAATGGTACAACAATAACTTTCCTATCGCCAACCATCTCTTTCTCAAATTTTTCTAGGTCTCCCCACCAACATTGACATCCCCATACTGTTTTGCCATTATCTAAATTAATTTGAGGATTAGGATAACCACCTAATATTGGGCAAGGATAATCTCCTACATAATCTCCATAACCATAGATATTAATAACTTCTTCATTACTATCTCTTATCGCTACTACTCTTTTATATTTTTCTTTCATTATCTCACTCCATAACTATATATTGGTGGAACTAGTATCCAATTAACATTCTGATAATATACTCCACCATACCAGAACGAGTAAGGACCATTGTTATAATTAATAATCATCATCTTACTAAAAATTCCTCGCTATTGAAACTTGTTTTATAATAAATATTTTTTAGTTTCATTTGCTCTTCGATAAATTTATATACTTCTTTCTCTACATCATCATAACCAAATCCAACACCAATTTGTTCTAGGTGCATAGCACCAGTCTTAATATCAACACAAAGGTCTACTTGAGTTTTTGGTAATCGATGTAAATAGCCAAAACTATATCTAAAATAATTATCATCTTTACTATCATAGTTCTTAAACAAAGTTATATCTTTTACTTTTAAATAATATGGATGAGTTAAATGTTCTGCTGTTTGATATAGACATTCCATAATTACTCTCTCTTTAGCCCATTTCTTTTGTCTACCTTTACCATAAGCAAGTTCTAAAGCATCTGTGTAATCTATCTTTCCCATAATTCCATTCCTTTCCTATAAAACAAAAATTAAGATTAATAATAAACTAATTACCTTTTTTATTTTTCTCATCTTGTTTAGCCTTTTCTTCTCTCTTTTTTCTTTGCAATTCTTTCTTTACTTCTAATTGCATTTGCTCATCTGCTCTTTGTGCAGCAACCACACAGCACATCAATATTACTCCAAAGAATGTTCCTAATATAAACCAACCCATTAATAATCATCCTTATCTTTTTCACTGGTCTCTATAAATATATTATATAAACCATCTATACTTAAATCATTATCACAAACACAACTATATACTTTATTGTATATTTCATCTGTATGTATAATTCTAAATGCTCTAAATAGAGTTTTTACAACTAAATCAAAATACCAATTAGTTACTCCCTCTCTAATATCTTCATTATAATTTTCTGATTTTTTATCAAGTCTTTTTAGTTCTTCTATTGTATCTACAAAATCTTCTTTAGTCATTATTTTCATATTCACTATCCTCTTTCACATAAGCACTATCATATATTTCATCGACACCATAATGGTTTAACTCAATAAATGTTCTGCTTGGCTTTTTAGATAATACTATTTCCAATCTTGGGATATATGTTTTTTCTGGATGCTCTTCATTAAATTCAGGATTAAAAATAATTATCCCATATAAATTACCAATCTCTAAAGTATGTAATTGAAAGCCTTGCAATTTACTTGGATTACCATAATATAAATTTATTCTCTCTTCAATTCTATCATTTACAAAATCTAACAAAGTGTCTTTCTCTAAATCAGTAAAATCATCTTCTATACAAGAAGTGTCAATAAAATATAAATCTTCCCATTTAAGTTTGTTTTTAAAATCTGGTTTAGAACTGGTTAAGTTATTTACTAATTGTTTCATTTCTTTTTTATTCAATTTATTTTTCTTTTCCATTTAAAACATTCCTCTCTACCTTTAATAATATTATATGATATTCTTTTAAAAAAGTCAACTTAAATTTGTTAATTAATAAATTTAGGCATAGGAAAAGAGAAGCCAAATACTACTACGACTTCTCTTTTTTGAAAGGAATGTCAATGATAAAGAATATCATAAACACTCACAGAATTTGTATCAGAATAATACTACTAGCAATTCGGATACAGACTAAATATAACATACTTGATTTTATTTGTCAAGAGTTTTTTAGAACTTTTTTTATTTTTTTAACTTTTTATTAATTTAATTAATTTTTCTCGTGAATAGTACGAAGAACATCTCCATAAACTTTATCAATCATCTTTTTAATATCTGGATGATTATCCGTATCTAAACCAGTAACCATAATACTTACTTCAATATCATCATCACTAATAGAAATATCAACATAGTCATCTCCAGTTTCAACTTGTTTACAAACTACATTCCCAGATTTTTCATCAACAGATAATTCACTAACAGATAAATTATCTTCAACATCTAAAATTTCAATTTCTTCTTCTTGCTCTTCTGATTGACATTCACAAGAACCACAATTTAAACAACTATTAGAACAATCATAGATTTCTTCTTTAATTGTATTTCCAAATATTGCTCCAAACAATTCTACTAATGGATTAATATGTAAATTTTCAGTTATCTCTACTTCAACTTCTGGAATTTCTGTTATGAATGATAATTGTTCATAATCTCCGTGTTCTTCTTTCTCTAGCATAACCTTAAAAGCATATAAATCTTTCTCGAAATTTTTATTAAATTTATAATATTTTTCCAATATATTATAAAATTCTTGTAATATCTCTTTATTTTTCATCAATTTTCTCCTCTTTCTTACTTGATTGAATTTCATCTAATTTCTCTAAATTAGTATCAATATAATTTGCAACAATATCAGGAACTAACCTATATAATGCAAATACATCAAAGTATTCTTCTCCTGCTCCTCTATTGGCAACTATTTCATCGTTCTCATCTTTAATTAACATCTGTTTTTGATTAAGAGATACAACGCAATAATGTTCTTTATATCTAACAATAAATCCCATTACTATACCTTCAATCATAATTGGCTGTTTCTTAAAAATTTTATTTTCTTTGAACTCTTCTTTGGTTGAGTTATCATTATTCTTGCTCATTAAATTCTCCTTCCCCAACTACATCTCCTGGTTGGATAGGTTTCTTATCTTCTGATTTACCATTGTTTGGTTCATCAAGAGGTTCTTGTGGAGACATAAATGTTTGTCTTACTTCTTCTGTGATATAAAAACTTTTACCACTTAACATATTAACTTCAAATACATTAATTGTTTTAGTTTTACCATCAGGTCCTATTTCTCCTTTTAATTCAATTGATACTTCATCAACCGAACACATATGTTGTGGTAAGAAATAATGTATCTTACCATAAATGTCTTTAACATCAATTATCATATTATCCTTCTTCTCCTTTATGCTCATATTTTTTGTGCTCTATATAATCTATCGGTTCTAGCAAAGTATATCTTGTTATTTTGTATAAGTCATTTTCTTGATAAGAAGGGTAAGTTCTTAATTTATCATTCAACTTTTTACATTTTTTCAATGCTGCTTTACCATTAACGAAATATGGGGAATTGTTATTACGAGCACCTTTTAATATTTCCCCAGTACCCATATTACGAAGTACATATACATACTGGTATTCCATTAATCTAACAACTCCTTGCTTTCATAAATATTTCCTTCAATCAAACATCCATCTTGCTCATCCCATTCTGCTGCTTGATTATATGCTTTCTGAATTTCTTCATCAGAATAATTATATTTATCTTTGTTTTTTAACTTTTCTTCATAAAACCAATATCGATTACTTCTTTTATAATGTTCATAAAAATAATAATATGGTTCTCCAACATATAAATCTCTATCATATTGTTCTAATCCTTTAGGATTACAAATTCTTTTTCTTTGATTTTCTGATAATTTAAATTCATACTTTTGTGTTTTTGAATTAAAACCAACTTGAGCATATATTTTATACTTCTTATCGTGTTGACTTTTAGTTCGATAGTTTTCTCTATAAGTATAAAGAGAAATAATGTCTCCAGTATATATGTCTTTTTGTTTTTTATCTTGAGCACCAGTACAAATCATTAGATTACCATCACTATATTGTTCAAAATGTTTAAAAAACAAAGTTAAATCATTATCATAATATGTATCATCACTATACATCATAAATGGTTCTAATACACCCTTACACATCCAAAACCTAAATTTAATTGGAATATCAGAGAAATATTTGACAGGGGGATATTTTGCTAAATCCCAACCAGTAACTATTTTTTCTATCACACTATAATAGAACGCATCTAAACAACCCTTGACCTTCATACTCTCTCCTTCCTATAATTTATTTGTAAAAATATATTTGAGCAAATCTAATATAATATGAAATGCTGCTCTCTTTGTAATTTTAATTTTCCTATTAACTATATTGTCCTCAAGGTCATATTCTATAAAATGACACTTCATTTCAACAAAGTTATTATTACAGATATTATTAACTCTTAAAGTATAATCATCAAATATATCTGCACAGTCATAATGAATTATTTTTTCATCATTATCAATCTCTACTACTCTATGAAAGTTTTTTCCTACTATATCTCTTTTCCTCATTTGCTCCTCCATTTTTATCTTCCTACTTCTATTATATGATAATTAATTTAAAAAAGAAAATAAAAAATATGATTTATGAAAAATTAATTAAATAGTGGACTAAAAATAGGGTATGAAAATAAGGGGGAGGGTTTGAGACCTTTAGGTCGAAAACCAAATAGTATATTACGAAGTAATATACTATTTTTCTATAAATATATATTATATTACCTTATTATCTATTAATATATAATACGAAGTATTATATATATGTGTCAATTTTTGATGAATGGAAATTGCAAAAATAGCCTTTAAAGCCTTATACTATAAGGGTTTGCTCGATTTGTGTTTTTCCAAAAACCCTATTTTCCATTAATCAATTTTTGACGAAAGGGCTATTTTTTACTTTCTTTTTTTTGGAGTTTATAATATAATGATTGTAGGAAGCATAGGAGATGAAATTATGGCTAAAGAGAAAACTGGATACCTACAATGTTCTTATAGATTGTTAGATGAGACTGATGATGTGCGAATTGCAGTACTTGGTCATAAGATATATTATAAATGGCAAACAGGGAATAGAAGTAAAGATGGATTTATACAAATTAAAGATGATGAATTGATGAATACTATTAAAGTATCTTCATCAACTACTATGCGAGGGTACATTGCAAAATTAGAAGAAGTAGGATTAATAAAAACTAAAAGAATTAATGGAGCCAAATTCTACAAAATAAATCTTGTAAGTGCTAAAAAATATTTTAAATGATTATTTTGTTTTCTTTTTTATGAAAAGAATAATATAATATAATTAGAAGGGTAAAAAAGGGAAATTTGATAAAGAGTACTTTCATATGTTTCTTGTAAAAAAAAGGAGAAATAGAATGATAAGTATTAAAAGTTTTAAAAAAGGTGATTGGTTTTCATTTTCATTGATTACAGAAAAAGATGAGGGCTTTTATATAGATGATTGTAATAGAGACTTGTGTTGTTATTTTAAAACTAATGACAAATGTGTAATTGGGCAATCAAACAAATATAAAGACAACAGAATGAAGTATTGGTTTGAAATCGAAGAAGATGAACTTATTAATGTCAGAGAAATGACAAGAAAAGAATTAATCGATTTATATAGCAACTATGATTTACAAATTCATAAGTTCTATAAAAAAGATAGTAATAGTTGGAAGGATTACGAAAGGTCTAAAAAAGATTATAATTGGAAATATGAAATGGCGTTAGGTATTAACAAAAGTTGGGTGTTATGTAAAAAGGTTTTGTTAGATGCTTATTTAAAAGATTTAGAAGAAGCAAAAAAGACAAACAATAAATTAACAATTAAATATACGGAAGAAGCATTAGAGAATTTAATATCAGGATTAAATACTGAAATGAAGAGTAAGTCTACTTTTATTAGTGGAAGTCCGATTGGAAGTATTGAAATTCAAAAGAATAAAACTTACTTTGATGCAATGTTAAAAAATTATGCAATGTTAAGTATGAAATATCATACAAAAGTTGATAGTGATTTTTATTATATGATAATGGATTTTGAAAAGACAGTATTATATGCAAAGGCGTATATGTTATCCCAACCAGATATTGAAATCGTTACTTTAGTAATGAGAGGAGTAAGTGATTTAGATTTTATTGCAGGAGAAATAAATGCAAGTTTCAAATTAAAGAAGCCACTTACTAAAAATGATGTTAAATATCGTATAGATGAAGAAATACCAGGCATTTTATTCAAGGCTGAAGATAAAATGAATAAAAAAGGTATTGATTGCGATGAAAAATAGTAAACAAGAAAATATAGAATTATGTTTCCAAGAATGTAAGGGTATCCTGAAAACTTTAGCAATAAAATATAAAGGTATTTATGACAATGATGTGGAAGAAGCATTTGCAGAAGCAAGTATGTGGTTAGTAGAACTATATGATAGTTTTGATAAAAACAGAGCATCGTTTGTTACATATGCTTATTCAGTAATTGAAAATAAGTTCATTAATGCAGGTAAAAAGTTTTACAGAGAAAGATGTACAATTGTTGATGCAACACTTGAAGAGTTAGACCAAGAAGGTTTGCTGATTGACAGTAATGAAGTTGTACTAGATACAGAAATGACTTTAGGACAAAAAAAACGATATGATGTTTATTTTGAATTATCTGATTATTTAGATAAGGTGTCTGAAAGAGAAGAAAAAATCTTCAAGTTATATTATTATGACAGTTGGAGTATTAGTGAGTTAGCAGATTATTTTGAACTTTCTGAAATTAGAATTAAAGAAATAAAGAATAATTGTGTGAAAAAATTGCGTGATTTTAAAGAAAATGATTAAAAATCGCACTTTTTTCAACAAAAATGCCTAAAAAGGCTAAAAAAACATACTTTTTAGTAAATGAAATTGTATAACTATTATAGAGAGATAAAAAAGGAAATAAGGTGGTCAATAATATGAAAGTTAAAAAGATAGAAGAATTACTTTTTGATATGTCTATGGATACAGACTTTAAAATCTGTGAAATGGAAACAAGAAAATTTATGTATATGTTTTTTCTTAAATTATATAAAGAGTTAAAAGAGACCGATGAAATTTTACTTGGAGATATGGGTGGAGAACTCTATTCCATTAAAAGAACACCAACTATTCAAGAAACACAAGATAAGTTGGATAAAAGCAAAGTTATAGTCTCTCAAGGTGAAGCAGAAAATAATTTCAAAATATTTTTTACTAAAAAGAAAAAAGGAACAAGTTTAGAATGTCGAATAAAAGACTTACTATAATTCCAGAAATGATACCTCATATAGTAAAGATATATGATGAATATTACAGCAAAACCACTAATAAAAATTTGAAAGAAATAGGTAATGAACTTAATAAATTATTTACTGAACAATTCGGAACTAATTATGACTTCGATGAAAGTTCTTATAGAAAAAGTTATAAGAACATTAAAGAAGGAATAAATATTAGTTTAAAAGAAAACTTTGTCGATGATGAAGTTGAAAAGATAGCAAGGGCAACAAATAAATTAGCACTAGAAAGCAGAATAGCAAAGAAAAGAAGCCAAGAAGCCAATAGTATAATTAATAGAGTTGCAGATAATGAATTAATAAAAGATGTTTTAATTGAAACAATTGATAAATATGAATTTAAAGATATTTGTCATTTGAATAATAAATCGATTAACAAAGATGGAACACCAATTTATTTTTATTCAGATGTGCATTATGGCTCATTAATAGATGTAGTCAATAATAAATATGATGAAAAGATAGCAATCGAAAGATTAAGTAACTTTTTTACATTTGTTCTGAATGATGTTAAGAAAAATAAATATAAAAAAATATTTATTGTAGATGGTGCAGATATGATTGAAGGTAGTTGTTTAAGAATTAGTCAATTAGTTAATATTAGTCAGTTAATTATAGAGCAATCTTTAAATTATGCTAATATTATTGAAAATTTGATAGTTAAATTATCTAAATCATTAAAAGATTGTGAAATTAATTTCAGTATGATAACAGATAGTAATCATACTCAAATAAGACATTTCTCTGGAAAACCAAATGAGTTTAATAATGAAGATTTTGCATTAGTAATTGCAAATTTACTAAAAGAAAAATTAAAAGGTATTAAAAATATAAAGTTTGATTTTGGAGATGTAATTTTCAATAATATAAGTAATTACAATGTCGCTTTTATTCACGGACACCAAACAAATAAAAATAATGACATAGAATACTTAAATACAATTTATGGAGAAGATGTTGACTGTGTAATCAGAGGACATTATCATTCATTTGATGTTCAAAGTATGACTATGGTTAGAAGAAACAAAGGTTATAAACAGAAGTTTATAATTACAGGTCCTTCTGTGTGTGGCAATACAGATTATGCTTTAAGTAAAGGATATTCTTCAATGCCAGGTGCCTTAAAAGTTGAAATTGCCAATGATGGCAAAATATCAAACATCGGATTAATAGATTTGTTATAAAGGTATAAAAAGGATGTGAGATAATGGCTATTAAAAGTGGTGATGATAAGGCTACTTCTAAAGCAGAGAGAAAAGCCTATGAAGGTAAAAAATTTGTTTGCAATAAATGCCAAAAGGCTTTGGCAGTTGAAAACAATTTTTATAAATTAAAAGATAATACATTATGTTTATATCCAATATATCCTGTATGTAAGAAATGCTTAAAAGAACAATATGAAAAGTTGAGATTTGAGCACGGAGATAAAAATGGTTTAAAAATAATTTTAAGAAAATTAGATAGACCATATTTAGATGATATAGTTAATAAAGCAATCGAAAGAGATAATAATGATATTTTAGGGTATTGTATTAAAACACTTAATGGATTATCGCAATATACATCTATGACATATGATGATAGTGATTTTATTAAAAGTAAAGCACTTGTTGAAAATGTTGAAGGTGTTAAAAGTCAAGTTGAAGAGTTTACAGAAGAAGAATGGGCAAGGTGGTCTGGATATGGATTGCAGCCTGAAGAAATGTTATCTTGTAATGTATTTTACAATGATATAGTTGAACAATATGAATTTGATAGTATAAATGAACTTATTTCGGTTGAACAATTAGCAGTAGCAAATGTTCAATTAAAAAAGGCATTTAAAGATGGAGATACAAATGCTGTTGAAAGATTGAGAAAAACGATTTCATCAATAGAAGGCGATTTAAGCATACAAGGAAAACAGAAAAAAGATAGTATGAATAAAGAAACCTTTGGAAACTTCATCAGACAAATAGAACAAGAAGAACCTATTCCAGAGCCAAAAGATGAATTTAAAGATGTCGATGGTATTTGGAAATTAGTTAAAAGATATATATTGGGATATTTAGCAGTTGCTATGGGTAAAGCAAGAGAAGAAGATGTGCTTGAAGAAGATTATGATGTCATAGGAGATATGATACCAATAAGAAAAGAAGAAACAGCAGAATTAAGAGATGTTTCTGAATTAGAAGATAAAAATGAACAGTAAATTTAGAGAAAAAGTTAAATTATGGACTTCTTTTTATCGAGAAAACCCACATAGATTTGCAGAAGATTATCTTGGTGTTAAGTTAAAGTTATTTCAAAAGATACTGGTGTACTTATGCTTTAAGTATCCTTTTTTTACTTTCTTGGCATCCAGAGGACTTGGTAAATCTTGGCTGATAGCATTAATAGCAATTATTAAATGTATATTATATCCTGGTTCAATAGTAGTTATTGCCAGTGGTACCAAAGGTCAAGCAGAAAAGATTGTTATAAACAAAATTAAAATGGACCTCTGGGAGAAACACCCCAATATAAGAAAAGAAATATCTGATATTAGTGTCAGTCAGCGTAAGACTGGTTGTACATTCTATAATGGAAGTCAGATTATAACAGTAACAGCAAATGATAATGCTCGTGGAGAGCGTGCCAATTTAATTATTGTTGATGAACATAGATTGATAAAAAAAGATGTTTATGAAAAAGTAATAGAACCATTTGCTACATATTTAAGACAACCTGGATTTATGAGTAATCCTAAATATAATGATTATGAAGATGTACCAAACCAAATAATATTTATGAGTTCGGCTTATTATAAAAGCCATTGGATTTTTACAGATGCAGAAGATTGTATTAAATCAATGATAGAAGGCGATGGAACTAGATTTGTTACAGCGATACCTTATCAATTAGGTATTAAAGAACGAATTATAAATAAGCAATATATTAAAAACATAATGAAAAAATCAGATTTTGACCCAGCAACATTCGGAATGGAGTATAAATGTCAGTTCTTTGGTGAAGCAAGTGGTGCTTTCTTAAAATTAATAGATTTTGATAAAAATCGAAAGTTATATAAAGCCTATATACCAAGACCTACTTATCAAATATCAGAAGATATTGAGAAGTATGGCAAACCAAGACCTAAACATTTCCCTAAACAAGAGGATGAAAAAAGGTTAATATCAGTCGATGTCAGTATGGTTCCAGGTAAAAAGAACGATAATACAATAATGACATTTATAAGATTATTACCTACTAAAAATGGTGGGTATTATATAAAACATATATCTAATAGTATTGCAATGCACGGATTACATTCAGATATTCAAGCAATGCGAATTAAAAGATATTTTTATGATTTTGAAGCAGATTATATCGTAATGGATACTAATGGAAATGGTATCAGTATTTTCGATAGTTTAGCAAAAGTAAGTTATGATGATGAAACTGGTCAAGAATATCCTGCGTTTGGATGTTTTAATAAAGAAGAATATGAAGATAGGGTTTTAGATGATGACCCAGATAATGTAATATTCTCAATAACACCTAATGTTGATGTCAACCATAATGCTGCTTGGAAAGTCAAAGGGGATTTAGAAAAAGGTAGAATACAACTTCTAGTAGATATAAATGCTGCTTTATCACAGATGTATAAAAATTTAGATAGTGTGATAAGCATTGATGAAGAGGCTGAACAACTACAACCATTTGTTTCTACAACTATGATGATTAATGAAACAATATCATTAGAAAAGAAAGTAGTTCAAGAAAGATTTACAAAATTAGTTGAAAGTGGAGCAGCACGAAAAGATAGGTATTCAAGTCTATCTTATGGTATATACTTCGCAAGTATATTAGAAGAAGAATTAGAAGAAGAAGATGAAGATTATACAGTAGTCTTGCGTTCTTCAAGAATTTAGAGAGAAGGTGAATAATGGCTTATAAATTTAATAAAAGTAACACATATGGATTTACTAAAAACGATTATTTTTATACAAATAGTGCTAATGTATCAAGTGGTTCAAGTACAGTTATGTATGTAGTATCAGATGATAATAGTAAAAAGTATTTAAGTATTAAGTCAGTATTGAATATATTAAAAGGAGAAAATACTCCTACAAAACAGTTACTTGTAAATAAGTTAAGTGATTATTTTTATAATAGCAATGGCATTTATTCATCTATTATAGAAAAAAGTGTCGGTATAATGTGTTTTGATAGAGTAATAACTCAAGGCAAGAATAAAGAAAATAAAGATTTTTATACTGCATTATTAAGACAAATATCAGAAAAATATGTTGGTAAAGATGCTTTAAGAAGTTGCCTTAAATATGGATGCTATTATGGTTATCTATCTTATCTTGAAGAAAATGATAATTCTGATGGAACAGATGATATAGATGATAAAGACTTAAAAATAGTAGACTTTTCAGATGCTTCTGTTATTCCTCTTAATCCAAAATATGTTAGAGTTTTATCTACTGATGGTAAAACTTATAGAATTGGAATTGATATTACTCAATTAACAGACCAAGACATAGAAGGATTTCCTAGAGAGATATACCAAAATATAAAAAAAGCAAGAGACACTTTCATTGTTAGACAAAGAGAATTAAAGAAAAAGAATATTAATACAATTAGCAAACAATATTATATATTAGATGAAAAAAAGACAATTGTCTTAAAATTAAGGTCTGGTATTGATGAGAGTTGTGGTCGTGCAGCATTTGTTACTGCTATTGTAGAATTAATTTATGATAATGAATTATTAAAAAGAAAAGATGATGCTTTAGGTAAGGCAGCAAAAACATTTATGTATGAAACTTATCCTGAAGGTCAAAAAGGTAAAGGAACTAGTGCTTTAACAAAAACACAAATGGAAAGTCAACACGATGAGATTGTTAGTGCATTAAGAGGATTGAACAATTCAGAAATTGGTTTTTGTTCTCTATATCCAAATACAAAACTAGATAGTATAGAAATATCTGCTAGTTTAAATAATTTTAATAGTGATGATGTTATGAAGAGAATTGGAACTTCAACAGGCTTCTCTATGGGATTATTAAATGGATATGATATAAAGAATGACAAAGTAATCCCATTCCTATACGAAATTCTCGCTGCTGAATTTGATGATTTTATGATACAGTGGGAAAAAGAACTAAATAAGGTAGTAGCAAATGCTCTTCCAAGAACTTTAAAGAAAGTTATGGATTTACCTTATATAGCATATCTACCAACTAATCGACTAAATAGAAATACATATGCAGAAATGTATCGTAGAGCATTTAGTGATGCAGGTGGTAGTTATCAATTATATTTAGCATCAATCGGTATTCCAGCCGAAATTCAATTAAGCCTAATGGAAGAAGAGGAGGCTCTTAAATTTAGAGAGAAATATCCTGCTCACCCTATGGCATCTACATCGAGTTTTGTTAATAAAGAAACAGAAGAAAAAGTTACAGAAGAAAAAAGTGGCGAAGAAGTGGAAGAAGATGTTGATACAAAAACTACAACATCAGTAAAAGATGCAAAACAAAACGATGTAAAATCAAAATCAAACAAATCTAGTAAGAAGGGTGGTAAGTAATGGATAATAATGTAAAACAAGACAACATTCTCTTGAATAGTTACTTCTTAACAAATGAGAAGAACCAAGAAATGAGTGTCAATGGTAGATTATATTTTGATTATGTAGTTTTATCAATTCATAAAGATAAAACTGAACATCAAGAAAATCATATCTGTTGGCTTGAAGAGAATGTAATTAAAAATTTGCAAAGTGCTCAAAATATGCCTATGGTCGCACAATTTATTGATAGCGACAAATCAGAACCATTAGGACACGGATACTTAACTAAACGCAATGGTAGACCAGTAGTGGTTGATAGCGAACAAGTTGGTAGTACTGTGAAGGCTGAAATTAAAAATGTTGATGTAGGTGGCGAAACAATTAGGGCTCTAGTTGCTACTGCTTACCTAAATGAATTAAGGTATCCTCAATTATGTCAATGGGTTAAATCTAAAATGTTCGATAAAGAACCAATAGCAACATCTGTTGAGATATTTGCCAAGAAAGGGAACGAAACTATTGTAGCCGAATATTTGGATACAGAAGATGGAGAAATATGCGTTCCAATTGATTTTGATTTTGGGAGTTCTGCTATATTGACAGTTACTCCTGGTGATGAAAATGCCATAGTTTTAGAAATATTTAATTCTTTAAAAGAAATAAATAAATCTGAAATTAATATAGATAATAAGAAGGAGGAAGAAATAATGGATAAAAATTTAGAAGTTTTAACTAATGAATTAGCAACTGTAAAATCAGAAAAGGCTAATTTAGAAGCAAAACTAACTGAAAAAGATGCTCTAATCAATGAATTAACTTCTGAAAAAGAAGCACTTGAAACTCAAGTATCTGAATTAACTACTGAAAAAGAAACATTAGAAACAGAAAAAACAGAGTTAGAAACAGCAAACGCTGAACTAGTAGAGTTTAAAGAAGGTGTTGAAAAAGAAGAATTAATTGAAAACTTTAACGAAGAAATTAAAGAATTTGATGAAGAATTAGTTTCTGAAGTAAAAGATGAAATTGAAGATTTTAAAGCAGAACCAACTGCTGAAAAGTCAGAAGCAATCGTAAATTCATTAAATGCTTTATTTGTTAAGAAGGCTAAAGAAATGGCTGTTCAAACAAATGCTAAAAAAGAAGCAAAAGATGAATTTAAAATTAACTCTTTATTTGTAGCAGTAGAAAGCAAATCAAGTAAAGAAGAAGATAAAGAATTTAAAGTATTTGAATAAAATATTTTGAATATATAGAAAGAAAATAGGAGGTAGAAAAATATGAAATCAGTTTTTAGAATAGCAACATTAAATGGTATTGAAACATCAAAAAATGTTCCAAATTATACTGCTACTGCTGAAACAATGTTAGGGGCTTTAGTTGCATTAAATGATGCAGATAAAACTTTTACAACTGTATCAAGTGATGCAGAAGCAAAGGCTGCTGTATATGCAGTATGGCAATACCTAAATGCAGATGCTCATTCAGTATTAGGTGAAGGAAGCAACTACACAACTCTTAAAGAGGGTCAATTTGGTCGTTTACTATATCTACCAGCATTAGTTGGACTTAAAGATGGTGTAGAAATGGGTGGAGACATCATTGCTACTGGAACTTATGCAATTGGTGATGTTTTAGTTGCTAATGCAAGTGGTACTTATGAAAAGACTGCTGATGCAACTGGATATGCTGTAAGTTTCGTAATCAGAGATATTATCGAAGAATACGATTTTACAAGATACATTTGCGAAATCGTTGTTGGTTAATTTAATCAATGACATTAAACATAAAAGTGGAAAATCAGGATAAAAATAAATGGAAAGATAAAAAATAAATGGAGGTTAAAAGAATGAAAAATAAAGTTACAAAACAAGCAGCAATGGCTCTAATGAACGCATTAGATAACAAAGTTGATGAAACAACTAACGCAGTTATGAATGTAATTTCAGAAACTGCAAAAACTGTTTGTGATGGCGAATACATTGAACAAATGGAAGCGTACGCAAAATTAAATGCTTTATTAGAAGTTACAGTTGCACCTAAATCTCAAGAAACATTAAATGATGTTATTGGTAGATATGGTCAAACTCATACTTTAGCGAGAAATGAAGCAGCGATTATCGAAGTATATGAACACGAATTAAGAGGTTCAAGATGGCAAGCAGAGGGAGGAGACATTAGAGTTGGTAAAACTTCAAAAGTTAATGTACCAGTACAATTTACTACTATTACAGCAGGAATTGAAACTGATTACAGAGATTTAATTGAAGCACCAATTGATTACCTACAAGACTATACTGTTGAGTTAATGAAAAACTTAAACAACAATGTGGCATTAAAAGTTGTAAACGAATTAGTTGAAAACATTAAGGCTGCAAGTGCTGCTGGTAAAATTGTTTACTATGCAGAAGGTAATGGTATTTCTCAAACTGCATTAGATGAAGCAGTTAAATTAGTTCGTAGAACTGGTGCTGCAAACATCTTCGGAGATTATTCTGTTGTTACTCAATTAAACGATTTCGTTGGATTTAAAACAACTGAATACTTTGTACTTGCTGAACAAAGATTACTTGAAATCGATAATCAAGGGTTTATTGGTAAATATAATGGTTCAAATGTTACTGAAATTAAGAACGCATTTGATTTCTATTCAATCAATAGAGGAACTGTTAGTGCTACTAGACCATTCGCAAACTATTATAATACTTTATTACCAGAAAGCGATTTATTCGTAATGGCTGATGGTAAATTCGGTCCTAACCATATATTCTTCAGAGGAGGGCTTACTACTCAAAAAGGTTCAAATGTTCCAACAGGTTCAGAAGAACAAAGATGGGATATGGAAGTTGCTACTCATTTCGTAGGAGAAAGAGCATATATGTTAGGTCTAATTCAAGATAGCGAATTAGTATAATAGAAAATAAGAAAGGTTTTTAAGGAGGAAATAAAATGTCAGAAATTAAAAATACTAATGTGGGGGCATCTGATAAAGATGCTCTATCATTAGATGATAGAATTAATAAGAGATTATTACAATCTGTAAAAGTTCGCCATATGGCACCAGTTGTATGTATCCTAAAAAAGGGTCCTGGTAAAGTGAACGAAATGGTTTTCGGACCTTACCAAACTAAAGCAATGTCTGTACAAGATATTATTGCAGTTGCAAATACAACTAAATTATTTTTAGGTGTTGATGGAAAAGGAACTGATGCTTCTTTATATATTGAAGATGCTGATGTTAGACAATATTTAGGGTTTGATGAAGTATTAGAAAATGGTACTGTTGTTGAACAAGAAGTATTAAGTCAAGAAGAAATTACTAAAATTCTTAACTTGAAAAACAAGAAAAGTTTTGAAAAGAGAATTGAAGAATTTAAAGATAGTATTTCTAAAACAAATCTGTTAAGAGATATGATTATTAAAACAGGTTATAATGATGCTCAAAGAATTAAATATATTGAAGAACATTTAGGGATTGAAATCTCATTTGATAAAAAATAAATAAATGAGAAAGGTTGGTGATAAGATGAATACTACTGTTGATGATATTAAGGATAAATTTTATTCTTTAATTATAACAGGCGAAGTCTTACCAGAGAGTTTAGTTAATGTGTGGTTAGATACTGCAATTGGCGAATACAATTTAGAATTAGGAACAGACCTAAAGGTAATTTATACTACTATTCCTAGTGCTGAAATAGACATTATCATTGCAGAAGTCAATGATAACTTATCATCATCTCAAAAGTCTTTATTAGGAAGATATATGCAGCGAGAATTTATTACTCGTGAATTAAGTAGATATAGCAAAGTTACTGGTATTGATAGCAAAGATGAAAAAGTAAGTGGATTACAGGCTACAAAGATAACATTAAGAGCCGAATTAACTTTGGCAGAGACTGCTATTGCTGAATTAGTTTCTAAAATAAAGGAGATTGATTATGGCAAATAGAGAAGAATGGTATCACAAAAATCGTAAGCAAATGACCTTTGCAGGTTATGAAAAAGACCTTTTCTTCGATGATGGGGAGGATTTGTTTGAAGGTTATCTTCAACAGTTTCCAAACGCTTATGACATTATTATAAATAGATATTATGAAAAGAATGAAGCAGATAGTATGGTAAATACTAGAGCCATTATTCAAAGTTTAGCAGGTTATAAAAACATAAATAATAGTCGTAAGATATTAGCGAGAAAAAGTTTTGGGTTACGAACAGGGGATTTGGTTAATTTTAAAAATAACATTTGGTTAGTTACTGATTGGGTAAACAAACAGAGAACAACAGATGATTATAGTAGTTTAACTCTTTGTAACCACACAGTTTCTTTTAAGAAAGAAAATAAAACACCAACAGGTAAGAAGGATGATTTTGGTAGACCTATATATGATATAACTATCGATGAAATCACATATCCTTGTTACTATACTACCAATGTAATGGATAGTTTTGAGAATGGTGCTATTAATCTTCCAGATAACAGGGCAAGAGCATATGTACAATATAATGAAATATATAATGTTGGCGATGAAATATTCGTAGCAGGCTCTAATTATCGTATTTATGGTATTGATAGAAGTTATATGGAAACGAATGATGTTTCAGTAGGATATGATTATGGTGTCCTAATATTAACTTTAGAAATGCCAGTAAAGACAACATAAAGAGGTTTATTATGAGAGATAACATAAAATGTTTAATCGGTACAATATTTAAGATACTTGGGCTATATGAAAAAATTAAAGAAAATGAAAACGATGAGACTTTCACAAAAGAAAATCTTATTGTGTATATAGAAAAAACTCTAATAGATATAAGAGCACTAAAATCGTTTGGTGAAAATGATGAAGTTGCAATTAAAGTATTAGAGAAATGTGAACTATCTACAATGGGAATTTTAGAAATGATTAAATCAGGACAAGATGACCATAAAATGATTAAAAGTAAAGTTTTAGATATGACAAATGATATTTCAAGATATTTAGAGGAGTGATAATATGGCTAATTTTAAAGAAGCCCCAGTTTCAGGTACATATGCTACTATGAAATCGGTATTTACTGCTTTAAGAAATGATGATACATTACAAAGGTATTTATATTATCCATCAGTTAATATGGATGATGACCCTACTGATGAAAAGAAACCCCCAGTGCCTGAAGAGGCAATTGATGAACTTTTTAGACCAACAATTAATGTTGATGACTTGGAAGGTTCTAATAAAGATAAAAGGGGAAGAATTACTTTCGGATTAGGTGCTACTTTTAAATCATACCAAAATCACAAGGCTACAAAGCCATTCGTGCATATATATATCTGGATACCAAGATATGGTTTTCAAGATGTAGATTTTAGATTGGAAGCAATTCTTGACAGAGTTCAAGAGATTGTTTCAGATAAGCGTTTCACAGGTTCGTTCGGTCGCCTAACAACAGATGGTGGAAATCCTTATGATGCTCCTAAAGGATATTTAGGATATGTTATCAGATATGGATTTTCGGATACTGACTTTTAATGGATAAAAGTGAGATTGAAACATCTTTATTGATAGGTATTCCTGTTAGGTTGAATGATAAGTTTGATTTTATAGTTCCTCAAATGAAAAAAATATTCGAGGTAAACTTTGATTATTTAATGAATGCAGTTAATGTCGTTTACGATTTGAACTATGCGATTTATAAAAATAAACAAATAAATGATATTATAGAAGAAAACAATTTTGGTTCTTATGATACTTGGCAATTAGTAATATTGCTTGAGGGAGAAACAAAGACAGACCATTTAATTAGTTATCTAACTAAATGTCTGTCAATTCATCTTAATGAAGAAGCCTATATCGATGAAGAAAAGGGAATTATGGTGGGCGATAAATCTTTCACAAAGGAAGATTATGAAGAATTATGTAGAATTTTAAAAATCGCATATGGATTAGAGGAACGCATTGAAGATAGACAATTTGGAAGCAAGGCTGCGAGAAGAAAGGCTATTGAGATGAGATTAAATCGAAATGAAATTAATCTTATTGAAAGTAAAACTAATAGTTTTTTATATCAAATATTATCAGTACTTAAAACTAAAAAAAGTGATGAAGAAATACAAAACAGCAACTTATTCCAATTAATTGATTTATATAAAAGAATAAATAAAGAAAAAGATTATGATAGTCTAATGACTGGTGTTTATACTGGTAATGTCGATGTCAAGAAAATTGATATATCGAAAAGACATTGGACTTCAAAATTAGATAATTAAGAAGGAGGAAATAAACAATGGGAAAAATAAACAACCAATGGGCAATCCGTGATGCTGGTACTATTATGTTTAAAGATGTTGAAACTTATGACATTAAAGCAATCGTTAAATCAAGTAAAACATTTGAACTAAATACTACTTGTACTACTGTGTACGCTCGTGGAGGATATGGTAATCCAAAATTAGTATCATTCAAAGGTGGTAAAGAAACTACTGTTACTGCAACATCTGCGTTATTTGATAACAACTTGTTAGCATTACAGTTAGGAGGTTCTACTGATGAAGGTACTTATGAAATTCCTATCAATAGTGATACATCAACTGCAACAAAAGATGGAGCAAATGTTGTTGTTAAACCAACATATACTGTTGTAGATGGAAAATTCTATTCAGTTGTTAAACTTGGTAATAATGGTCTTACTGTTGCTACTACATTTGATTTAAATGAAACTGCAACTGATAGTGCTACATTAGCAGATGATGAATACTGCGTAGTTGCTGGAGAAGTAATTTTACCAGTAGCAGAAGAAGGTTCTATGATTGGTTTATACTATGATGGTACTGTAACTGATGCAGTTATGATTGAAAACAAGAGTACTGCTTTCGCAGGAGAATATCGTGTTGAAGTTGAAGTTATTGCAAAAGATGCTATGACATCAAAAGAATATAATGGGTTATTAATATTCCCTAAAGTTGCGATGACAGATGAAATCACACTTTCATTAAGTGCTGATGGAGACCCTTCTGTTCAAAATATTGGATTTGATGTTTTACAAATTCCAGGTCAAGATGTTCAATATCAATTAGTAATATTTGATAAAGATAATATTGAAAAATAAGAATAGAAGATAGATAAAACAAAACTTAAATATAAAGTGGGGGTAGATAATCTATATCTATTCCCACTTTTTTTTATTTCTTAAAAAAGTGGGCAAAGATTATTTACCTATTTTTTTAAAAAATGAAGGAGGAAAATGCAATGTCAAAAAATAAAGGAGATTTCACAAAAGAAATTGAAAAAGAAGAAATTTTAGGGGAAGGTTTAAATTTAGAAAATGAAATTAAACCAGAAGAACCTAAAAAAGAAGAAAAGACTGAAACTAAAAAAGGGCAAAAATTTAAAGTTTACTCAATTGTTAGTGAAAAAGCAGTTATGGCTAAAGGTCTTGAAGATGACAAATGGTATTCAAAACCAAACAATAAATACCATATTGGCGATATTATAGAATAATAATTAAGGAGGATATATATGGAAAATAATAAAAAATTAACTCTTGCAGAAGCAAGAAAAATTAATAACAGTTACTCAAAAGTAAAAAAGATTGATGTTATGAATGGGGAATATCATTTAAACATTAGAAGTCGTATTTCTTACGAAGATATAGAAAAGATTATTGATGAGGCTGGAAAATTTATTCAAGACAAAGAAGTTATTGAAGAAATTGGAGATGCTCCAATGATTAAATACCTTACTTGTTTTACAATAAAAAATCAAACAGATTTATTTGATAATTTGGAAGGTATCAAAGACAATATGGATTTATTAGAAGTGTTTAGAATTTTATTAAATACTGGTGTAATAAATGATTGTCTTAACAATATCAAAAGAGAAGATTTACAAACTCTATATGATAGATTTAATGAAATTATGAAGGTTGCTAAACAAATTGGTGAAGCCCAAAAAATAGCAGGAGATATTACTGGCAGTAATGAAAATAAGTAATACTCCTTCAGAATTTCAAGAACAACTTAATGATACCCTGTTAGATTTTTTACAAACAGACTTTAAGGACTATGTGTTTGAAACAGAAAGTGAAATGGTAAAAAAGATTGTTTATTCTTACAGGGCAACAGATTATGCGATGCACGAACGAAGAATGGATAATGGTGGACTTTCTGATATTAGAAATATGGAAGCAATAGTTTTGCACGCAGCACCTGGAGAAGGTGCAGTTGTTTATGTAAATAATACTTTGCCACAAGAATTGGATTACAATGCTCATCCTCTTTCTGAAGCAGAAGCAGTAGAAACTGGAGATGAAGATTGGAATATGTCGAGAACAGAAGCCAATAAAGGACCAGGACCTAGAGAATTTACGAAGGCAACTCTACATCAAATTGCTTCAGGAAATAAAACTTATTCTGTATTTAAAGAATATTTTAATAAAAAAGGAATAGAAACAAGAAAAACTAAATAAAAAAAGGGGAGGTGAGTGAATGAACAATTATTTTGGTATATATGTTCAGGCGTTATTAGCAAAGAATGCCACTACTTCATTACAAAAACAACTTAATGCAATTAAGAATTTAGAAGTTAAAGTTACACCTAATTTTGGTAAACTTAATAGTAGTGATGTTGCAAAATTAAATAAAGATTTAAAAACAGAGTTAAGTAGTCTACAAGCAACTGCTAATAAGACCGATATTACTCCTAAAATAGATACTGATAAAATAAATAATGCAACTAAATCAATAGATAATCTTGGTAAAAGTATGGAAGGTATGGCTCCTGAAGTTAAACAAGCAGGACAAGAAATGACTTCTTATGAAAGATTTACGAAGGGTGCTTTAGATGTTACAAATGATTTATTTGGAACAGTTGGAAAAGTTGCTGTATGGTCTATTGCAACGAATGCAATATATGGTACAAAAAATGCTTTACAAAATTTATTTGAAACTTATGTACAATTAGAAAATCAATTAATATCTATTGAAAGGGTTACAAATAACTTTGATATGAAAGCCATCTTTGAAGGTGCTTATACAAGTTCTCAAAAATATGGGGCTTCATTAACAGATATGTTAGGTGCAACAGAAGAAATTGCTCGTAGTTATGGTAATCTTAATGAACAACAAGTATTGGCTGCTGCTGAAGCAGGTATCTTGGCATCTACTATTGCAGAAATGGATGGTAAAGATGCAGTTGGTACAATAATTGCTGTTAGTAATGCTTATGGTTATGCAATTGAAAATGGAGAAAAACTAATTGATATAGCAAACGAAGTAGATAATAATTTCTCTGTTACTGCTCAAACCATTGCAACTGCTTGGGAAAGAAGTGCTGCAACTGCTAAAACATTCGGTGTTGAACTTGAAAGTTTAACAGGTTATATTGCTGCAATATCTACTGTAACACAAGAAAGTGGTCAAGTAATAGGTAATTCATTAAAAACTATTTTCTCTCGTATTACAACGATGGATAGTGCTATTGATGCAATTAAATCTGCTGGTGTAGATGTGTTTGACCCAATTACAAAAGAAGCAAGAGATGTTCAAGATATATTAAAAGATTTAGCAGGAACTTGGGATGAATTAAGTGCTACTCAACAACAAAGTATTGGTGTTAATGTAGCAGGTCGTTATCAATTAACTCGTTTCCTTGCTTTAATGAATAACTGGGAAGTTGCAACAGATGCAACAAATACTGCTTTAGGTGCTCAAGGTAGTGCTGCAAGAGAAAATGCAGTATATATGGATAGTTATCAAGCGAAAATTACTCAATTAGAAAATGCTCAAATAAAATTATCAGAAGCAATAAATAATTCATCAATGCAGGGTGCTGGAAAAGCATTTCTTGATTTAAAAGTTGGATTAACAGAATTACTTGCTGCATATTTTAGTGTAACAGATAGTACTGTTGTATTTGCAGGAGCAATTGCTGGACTAGTAATATTATTATCTAAAACTACAAACGGATATAATTTAATGACTGGTGCTTTGAAAATGTTTATGACAACAGAGCAAGCAGAAATTATTGTAAATAAATTAAGCAACACAACTATGGAAAAAGGCTTCTTAATTAAGAAGAAAAATGAATTAGTTGATAAATTAATGGGAGTTGCAACAAAAACTAAAACTGCTGCAACAGTAGCAGAGACAGGTGCCACAGTTGCAAATACAACTGCTAAAGGTGCTAATACTGCTGCAACTGGTGCTTTAACTATTGCAGAGGCTGCTGCTACAATTGGTGCAACTGCATTGGCTGTTGCATTAAATTTAATCCCATTTGTTGCAGTTATTACTGCTGTTGGATTACTTGTTGGAGGAATAACAAAATGGATTTCTTCAATTGTAGAAGGTAATAAGGCACTTAAAGAACAAAATGAAAATATCATCAATAACAAACAACAAATTGATGGTTTAAAAGATAAATATAATGAAGCAAGACAAGCAAGAATGGATTATGAAAATGGTAAGATTACTAATGTTCAAGATTATAATACATTGCTTGAAAATGAAAAGAATGCTTTAAAAGATTTGGCAGACCAATATCCTGCTTTAAAGAAACAATTAGAAGATGAGAATATTTCTTATCAAAAGAAAATTGAATTGATTGAACAGGCAGATAAAAAGGCTCAAGATGCAGCCAAAAAAGAATTGGAAAATAGCAAAAAGAAAATTGATGCTATGAATACTGCTAGTAGTTTGCAAAAATCAGAAGATTACTTTGCTCAAAATAATCCATATATGAACAATCAGTTTGGCAATGATTATTTTGCTAATCAAACTCCTGGTATTCAAAAATATCAAGAACAAGCAAGTAAGAGTACTGAATTGTCAACTAGACAACTTGAAACTTATACAAAACAAACTAAAGAATATGCTGCTAGTTTAAAAGATTATTGGGGTTCAGTTGGGGATATAACTTCAATTGAAGAAGAGATGATTTTAAGACTTTCAGAGTTAGGTTCAGTAAATGCAAAAACTGCTAATGACTTTATTAATTTAAATGGTGTTTTAGCAAACTTTACAGAACAGGCATCAAATGGTCAATTAACTGTTGAAGGTTTTGAACAAGCATTGTTAGATATAGGATTTAGTGAAGATGAAGCAGCAAAGGCTACTGATACTTATAGAAGTAGTGTTGAGGCTGCAACTGATGCTCAAAGTGGATTTGAAGAAGAATTAGCATTATTTAATGAAAGTTGTAAGAATGTTATTGATACTTTATTCCAACTTGATGAGGGAGCAGAAACTGCTGCAAATAACTTTTTAGATTTTACTAAAATTTCTAGTTTGTTTAGTGATGCTGCTTTACAAGAAAAAATAGATGGAATTTCTAGTAGTTTAACTTTTATGGGGCAATCTGTATGGAATGCAAATGCTTCATTAGAAGATAATATAACTACTATTAGGGCTGTTTCAGAAACTTTAGCAATAGCAAGAGCAGATGAAGATGCTTATGCAACTGCAATTTCACAAGGGGTTATGTATGTTGCTAAAGGTCGTAAAGATGCGATGGAAAGTTTCAGACAGAATAAAATTCAAGAGTTAAAAACTTTAAAAGAAAGTAAAGAAGCCGAATTGGCTGCATTACAATCTTCTAATAGTGCTCAAGAAAGTTCTGCTGATACAACTGCAAAAGTTTGTACATTTAATGCTCAACAATATAATAAAGAAATGCAAAATTTCTCAACTTTAGTTAATTTTACAGTTGATGGATATAAAAAGATAGATAATGCTAAAAAAGGTCAATACAGTACTCCCGTTAAGGCTAGTAAAGTAGATACATCATCAACATCAATTAGTAAAAGTCAAGAAATTAAGAATTTACAATCTGAAATTGCAAGTTTAGATAAACAAATAAATTCTTGGTCTAATTTGAAATTAGTTGAGACAACTGTTGATGGATTTAAAAAGATTGGTGGTTCAGCAGGAAGTGCTGCTAAAAAGACTGTTGATTATTTTAAATTGGCAGAAGAAGCATTGGCTAAATATAAGAATGCTGTTGAAGCAATTGATAATGAACTTAAAATCTTGCAAGAAAGAAATAAACAACTTGTGGAAGGAAGTCAAGCGTGGTTTGATAACTTCGCAGCACAAGAAAAAGTTATTGCAAGGTATCAATCTTCAATTAAAGAATATATTAGACAAATTGAAATTCAGATGCAAAATGATAGATTAAGTTATGATGAAAAAACTAAACTATTAAATAAAATTCAGGATTTAAATTTAGAGTATGAAAAATTGAATACAACATTATATAACAATGTTCAAACTCAAAAGAAATTTTATGAAAGTCAAATTACTGACAAATTAAAATTAGTACAAGATTTAGAAAAGCAAAGACATAAAGAGGCTCTTGATAATATCAAAAAAGAACGACAAGCATTCCAAGACCAAATTAAGGAACAACTTAATTTAATGAAAAGGGCTAGTGCTGCTCGTAGTTATGAAAAAGAGTTAAATGATTTACAAGAAGAAAGATTAAATATACTATCTCAAATATCTCGATTAGAGGGTGATGATAGTAGATTAGCAAAATCTAGGTTACAGGATTTATATAAAGAACTAGAAGAAGTAGAAGAAAAAATTGGAGACTTAAACTATGACAGAGATGTCGAATTAAGAGAAGATGCTTTAGATGATTTATCAAATGAATTAGATGATTATTATGACAAACTTGAAGAAATGGAAAATGAAAAGAATGAACTTATTACTTCAAGTATTGATAATGCAAAAGATAGTCTTGATATTGCAACTCAAACAATACAAGAACTTCAAGCAGAATTAGCAAAATGGAGTAACAACTTATCTAACTTCAGTACTTGGGCACAAACTTTTGATAGTTTAATTGGAACAATGCCTACATCTAATATAGTGTCGGCTATGGTTCCTGTTAATCAGATAGATGCTGATGGAAATGTAACAACTACACAAATTGTATTTAATATTAGTGGAAGCACAAGTGATGCTCAAAATATTAGCGATACAATCGTAGACAATTTAATAAAATCAGGAGTTATTACAACTGGTAATACTCCATAGGGAAGGAGAGAACAGTATGAGAAAAAATGCCTTATGGGTTGAATTTGATGGTAGGTCAAGTATGGGTTTTGATGTTTATCAAGTTAATTTTGAAAACGGATTAATGCAAACTGAAACTATTATACCTGATAGAAGTATTAATAAGGTACAAAGACAAAACTCTAGTGTTGTAGATTTTTATTCAGTTACGAACTCTCCTTTAACTTTTTCTGTAATTTTCTATTGTGATAAAGAATTAACAGAAGAAAGAAAAGTAGAGATAATCAAGTGGTTGAATAAAAGCACATACAGAACTATGCGTTTTGAAACAATGCCAGATAATTACTACTATGCTATTGCTACTAAAATCGATGTTACACACGATACAATGGAAAAAGGATATTTTACAGCAGAATTTGAATGTAATTCTCCATATGCTTATACAGAAGTGTTGATGTCAGATGAATATACTATAACAGATAAAATAGAAGTAGATATTGTAAGTAATAGTGTTTTTGAAACTCCAATTATTAAAATAATTGGAACAATAAATGAAGATAGTGATTTTTCAATTAAAAGTCAAACAAATGATACTGAACTTAATTTTACAGAATTAAAGGCAGGAACTAAATTCACTATCGATTGTTTAAATCATAATATATATGCTTGGGATGCTGATGGTAAAGAAATACTTTTACAAGGTAATAAACAATCACATAGTTGGTTAGTATTTGAACCAGGCAATAATCATTTATGGTGTGATGGAAAATGTGATTTCCAAATATTTTGGCAAGGAAATAGAGTTTAAGGAGGGATTTAATGTTTAATTATTATGAATTTAAAGATGGAACTAATATAACTTATTTAGAGTTATTAAAACCAGATGGAACATCATTAGGCGAATTAAAAAATGCTTATAATAGAACATCTAAATTGTCTTTAGGCGAAGTAAGTGAACTTTCTTTTACTCTTCCTAATGTCAAAGAAGTATTCTTTCAGAACTATGGAAATAGAACTGAAGAAGAAATAATTGAAATAGAAAATAAACTAAATAATTATCCAAAAACAAATGATGAAGATATTGGTAAGGCTTCAATTAGTGTTACTGGTTATCAAGTTAAAGCAATATATAGTAATGGATTAGAAATGATATTTGTTATACCTAACAAAAGTATATCAAGTGATATGATGAAAGTTGATACTAACTTTACTTGCTATTCATTAGAACACGAATTAGCAAAGCAACTAGTTATTGATTATAGAGGGGTTCTTATTAATGGAGAATATACTTTAGATGGATTAACATTAGAAGAAGTAGCAAGAGATTTACTTGGGGGAACATTTTGGGAAATAGAATTTCTTGATGTTGGTTATAATGAAACAGATGTTAATCCAATGAAAAGAACTGTTGATGCTTTTAATAATGTAAGTTTATTGGCTTCATTAGATAGTGTATGTGCTACATTTGGAGCAATACCTGAATATGATACTATAAATAGAAAAGTAAGTTTTTATCGTGCAGACAATCAAGAACATTATAAATATAATGGATTATTAATTGATGATAGTAATTATATGAATAACATTAAACAGACAAATAATGCAGATGAAATGATTACTAGATTATACGGATTGGGAGCAAATAGTTTAACTATTAATGGAGTTAATCCTGCTGGAGTAAGTTATATTGAAGATTTATCTTATTTTATATATCCTGCCAATCTAAATGCAGATAAAACTGGTTTAACTAAACCAAGTAAATATATGTCTGATGATTTGGCATATGCAGAGTTAATATATGAAGATAAAATTGCAAATATGATACCAACATTTAATGATTTACAAACACAAAAAGATGCAAGAAGTAAAGAATTAATTTCTTTAGAAAATGAATTAACTGCTTTGCAAACTGCTTTAAATATAATTAAAGATTATATAGATGTTATGTTTGTTGGAATGAGTACTGCAACTGATGATAATCCTGATTATGTTGCTAAAAGAACTGAAATGGATAATGCTCAAGCAGCAGTAGATAGTAAAAATGCAGAAATAATTGCTAAAAAAGAAGAGATTGCATCAATTGATTTACAGTTAAAACAATTATATGAAGATATAAAAATAGAGAATAACTTTACAACCGATGAATTAAAAGAAAGACAAAACTTTATTTATGAAGGATTATATACTAATACAGGAATTAATATAGAACAAGATTTATATGAAGAAATGGTTGAATTTTTAGCAAAGAAAAAAGAACCAAGTATATCAATAGATGTTGGTATTAACAGTATATTAAGTATGAAATCTACAAATCAAATAAAAGATGCTTTAAAGATTAAAATAGGGGAACAAATAGATGTTTATTATAATTATAAGGGTATTGATATTGACATTAGAGCACAAATTTTATCTATAACAATAGATGAAGAACAAAACTCTTTAGATTTAGAAATAGCAAATACTCAAGATTATAAGAAAAGTTCGGCTGATTATTTAGAAAATATATTAAAAAGAAGTATCACAACTTCGACAATAGTAGATAACAATGTTATTGATTGGAATAAGGGTGTAATTGCTTTAGATGAATTAGATGATATTTATACAAATGGCATTGATGCTGCTAAAATTCAAATTGATAGTGCAGCACAACAATCAGTAAAAATGAATGATAGAGGTATAACCATTACAGATACAAGTGAACCATTAAGGTTTATGAGAGCAACTAATGGTGTTATTGCCTTGACAAAAGATGGTGGTCGTACATATAGTACTGCTATTACTCCAGAAGGTGTATGGGCAGAAAGATTAATTGGGCAAATTATTTTAGGTTCTCAATTGATAATTATAAGTGATGACCCAACAACAAGTTTAAAAATAGAAGATATACCAATGAATACTTACCCAGATAAATTAAGTGATGGAACAACAGTTCCAGATGATTTTGGGATAACAGTATTAAGCAATACTAATAGAATTTTTGTAACAAGAGAAAGAGGATTTAAAATTACCACTCCAAGTGGTAAAACTTTATTTGAAGCAAGAGTAGATGGAGTATTGAGAGCAACAGGTATAGAGATTATATCTGATAATGGTAAATCAATATTAGATGGAGTAAATATATTACAAACTTGGCAAGATACAGTTGAGGATAGTTTGGATGCCACTTATCCATTTACTCAATATGTATATATACCACCTGAAACTTCTACTGCTAGTGATGGAATAAGAAGAGCGATGTTAAGATTTAAGTTTTTAAATTATCGTGCTTATAGTAAAGCCATTCAAGGTGGTGGAGGAACAACTGCTTCTACTACTTCTGGTGGTGGAGGATACTATGGTAGTACTGTTAGTGGAGAAGGAACTGGAACAACAGCCCATCAACATAAAATATTGGTTAATAATGGGTCTGGTTTGACTTTAGTTACTCAAACACCTGTTAATAATAGTCATAAGCATAAACAAAATAGTGGTTTAACAGCAATTACTGATGGTCCTCAAGATGATGAACATCAACATTATATGAAATTTCTTGCAAGTGGAAGCGATGTTTCTTCTGATTATGCTTTTCTTGTAGTTAAGAAAAGTTCAGGTTCAAATTTTGGACCTTGTGGTTCAGCACCAGGTGGATATTTAATGGCTGTTGGTCCTGGAGGACAGGGGTTTGGTGCAGATACAGTAAGTTTTAAAACAGAATGTACTATTCAAAGCCATACTCATAGTTTTTCTGTTCCAAATCATACACATAGTGTGTCAATTACATTTCCAGACCATACTCACGGAATAAATTTTGGTATTTATGAAAGTACTCCCCCTGCTGGTGTTCGAGTTTCAATTAATGGAACATATATTGGTGGAACTTATAATGGAGATGCTTCATTAGATATTAAAAATTACTTGATAAAAGGTCAATGGAATAGTATTCAATATACTTCTACTAGGCTTGGGAGAATACAGTCTACTGTATTTATTCAAGCAATGATGGGGGTTGTTGGATAATGATATTATGTTTAGATGCAAGTTTATCTTGTACAGGTTATGCAATATTTGATGAAAAAGGTAATTTAAAAGATAAAGGCATTATAGATACAAAGTTTATAAAAATTAAAGATAGTGAAATACATAGCCAAAAGTTGCTATATATATTTAATGTTTTAAATAAATTGGAGAAAGAATATAATTTTGATAAGGTTATTATAGAAAGAAGTTTTGTTAAATTTAATAAAGCGACAAAAGCAATTCAAAAAACATTGGGGGTAATTGAATTGTTGTTTAATAAGAAAGATATAATGCTTATTTCTCCACAGAGTACAAAATCATTTTTATGTAATAAGAATGCAGATAAAGAAGATATGATTAAGGCTATCAACTTCTTATATGATTTAGATTTAAGCCTAAAAAAGAAAGAAGATAATATTGCAGATGCAATTGCATTAGGGCATTATTACTTCAATAAAGAAAAGTAAAGGGGTGAAATAAATGCCAATTATAAATGTAGATGGAGAAATTTTTCCAACAATAACTAGGCAAAACTTTTTAGAACCTTTTGTTATATTATTAAGAGAAGGAACTGAAGCAGACCCTTATGTTCCAATTGATGAAACTATTAAAATGGTTTCAGTTGTTGAATTTAATGCTAATATGCGTGCTATTGCAGTATTAAGAGAAACACCTTTAGAAATTCAAGGTGTTATTGCTAAAGTAGGAGACAAAGAATTAATTGAAATAAGAGATAGTCTTACTCAAATTGATGAGGACCATTTTAAAGTGGATTATACTAATGGTCGTGTTTATTTAGATTTAGCATATCAAGATACAGAAGTGCAATTCCTATATAAAGGTCGAGGAGCAATATTTGTTACTAGTGATAGAGTTTTACTTAATAATGGTCGTGAAGGTAATTATATTTATACTTTATCAAAGTTTGTTCAAGAACAACTTTCAGAAATGAATGTCGGAGACTTAAACGATTTAAAAACAGAAGCCAAAGATAAAGTTGTTAGTGCGATTAATGAAGTATGGCAGATGATTACAGACCACGCAGCAAGAATAGATAACCCACATCAAGTTACAAAAGCACAGGTTGGATTAGGAAATGTAGATAATACAGCAGATATGGATAAACCAGTATCTATTCCACAAAAAACTTATATTGATGCAGCAGACCAAGCATTAGACAATAAAATTGTAACACATATTGAAGATTTATCAAATCCACATAAAGTTACAAAAGTACAAGTTGGGCTTGGGAATGTAGATAATACTAGTGATATTAATAAACCAGTTTCTACTGCACAAAAAACTTATATTGATGAGGCAGATAGTAAATTACAAGCACAAATAAGTGCTTTAGAAGGTGCTTTTGTATATATCGGAAGAATACTTTTAGATACTGCTGATGTAACACAAGAAGCATTAACTGCTCGTGCTCAAGAAATAATGGGTACAACAGAACTTCAAAATGGTTGGGTCTTAATAGATAATGAAAATCACGAATGGTATTACAATAAAGATATGAATGAGTGGATAGATTTTGAAATGGCAAGTGTCTATCCAGCAACAAATGATACATTAGGTATTGTTAAAGGAAATGAATATATTAGTATTACTGAAGGAATTATGACTGTTTTAAAATCACAAGATAGTGATAAATTAGGAGGAGAAGCTGCTGCTTATTATGCCCCACAATCAGATGTTGATTTAAAAGCATATATAACAGATGTTTTAACTAAAACAAATACAGAACCTTATACTCCTGTTTCAAGTTATAATCCTGCTACAAAGAAATATGTAGATGATAAATTTCAAGGTAGTACTCAATGGGGAACAATTGAAGGAGATATAGATAATCAAGCAGATTTGGCTAATGCTTTGTTAAATAAACAAGATAAAGCAACTGCTTGGAATATAGAAAATTTAATACCTGAAACTGAACAACCACCTGCCCCTGCAACAGGTTATATTTTGTGGGTCGATACAAACGAATAAAAATAAAATATATAAACGAAATGGGGTGAGAATATGGCAAATAGTGGGTCAATAGGGTCTAGTCCTTCAGTCAGCAATCGTAATCTTACATATAACTGGTCAGTAGAAAGAATTGGGAGAACAGCAAGAATACATTGGAGTTTAGTTGGGTCTGGTTCTTATACTGGATATGTTATGACAGGTCCTGTTGTTTTATGGGCAAATGGAAATCAATTGATAAACAGAAGTGATAGATTTCAATTATGGCAAGGAACTGTTGCTGGTAGTGGATATTATGATATTGGTTATGATGCTGCTGGTAATGCAGTCTGCTCTGTTTATATGGAAGCAGCCATTAGTTCATATGCAAATAGTACTTGGATTTCAGAGCGAAGTTGGAACATTGATAATATTGGCTATCAAGCACCAACTTATAACTCGATAAGTCATTCTAGCATTACAAGAACATCAGTATATTTATCGGCTTCTGTAAATACTTATGGAGCAGGAATAACTGGTGGTGGTTGGGATGTATCAACTGATGGTGGTGCAACTTGGACTTATTATGGTGGGGGTCCTACTGGGGCAACTATTTCAGGTTTAACACCAAATAAACAATACTGGTATCGTGGTTATGTAACTACTTCTGGTGGTGGTGCTAATTCTGGATGGGGAACATTTACAACAAGTGGTAATGCTCCTAGTATTTCTTCAGTTACACAAACTCCAAGTAGAACAGGATGTTCTTTAGTTCCAAATGTTGTATATGATACAAATGCTAGTTATAGTAGTATAACAATCTCATATGGAACAACTACTAGTTATGGTAGCACTTCTACATCTCAATCAATATCAGGATTACAACCAAATACAAAATACTATTATAGTATGGTTGTTAAGGATAATTGGAATAGAAACTCTGCTGCATATACAGGAGAATTTACAACAACTGGTAATATACCAGTAATTAATAGTGTGGCTCCAACTCCAGATAGAACACAATGTGTTTTAAATGCTGATGTAACTTATGATACAAATGCCTCTTTTGGTTCAGTAGCAATACAATATGGAACTACAACAGGATATGGTAGTACATCTAATTCTTATACAATTACTGGGTTACAACCTCATACAACATATTATTATAGTATGAGAGTTACAGATAATTGGGGAAGGCAATCAGGAGCATTTACTGGTAGTTTTTTAACTATTGCTAATCCACCTGTATTTACAACTGAAGAAATTTCAGATATAGGGGTTGAAGATGCAAAATTAACTTTTGTAGCAGAACCAGATTTAAATACATTGATAACAGAGTATAGATTATTTAATAGCAATAATGTTTTACTACAAACTAATACTACTGGAGTATTTGAAATTATTGAATTAGAAACTGATACAGAATATTCCTATTATTGTATAGTTTTTGATAATGCTGGTAATAGCACAACTAGTAACACTTTGACATTTACAACATTGACTAGTAAATTTACTTATAAAATACAAGAAGATGGAACTATAACTGCTCAAGATATATACTCAATAGGAGAACCAAAGAATTTTGTAAAACATATAAAATTAGAAAATGGGGGAATTGCTTTTGTAGTTGACAGAGATTATACAACTGCTTGTAGTTATTCGACTAGTACAACCTCAATGAGAAGTGAACTTATATCAGTTCAGCATACAACATTGAGGAAATATAAAGCATTATTTATTAAGTCAGATTTTGATTGGAAGTTACAATATTATAATAAAAATAAATTAGGGGTTTACCAAAAAACAGGGGGTCCTGGTGAAGGTGCACTTATAGCATTTGATGATATAGAAGGTTATTATGCAATTGAGATTAATACTCGTGATGTCAATGCTTTAAAAAATGGAACATTCTTATGGGCTTGTGGGATTAATGATTTAGATGCTTGTATGAATGACACCTATAAAATAAAGAAAAGATTACAAAAAACTGATATTGTTAAAGTGTCTAATAAAATGAGATATATAGATATAGGTCAAAATGGTAATTATGTAAATGCAGGTAATCATATTGTTGAATTAGAAGTTTATGATAAAACAGGAACTAATGTTGCTTTAGGAAAGCCAGTTATTGCTAAAAATGAAGGAGTTCTTTCAAATGGAGAGCGAGTTACTAATGGTAATACTGCAACAACTGATTATGCTTCAATTGTTGGAAGAAGAACAATTGCACAAGTAGATTTAGGTCAAGAATATGAGGTTGATTATGTAAGATTATGGAGATATTATCAAGATAACAGATATTATAAAGAAACCTTCTTATATGGTAGAAAAGGTAGTTCTAATTTATTGAAAGGTAAAGGTCTTTCAACACCAGGTAATGATACAGCGTATTGGAGTTCTTATTCATCAGGGTTTCTAACATCTCAAGGAAATGGATGGATTAAAAGTTATACATCTACTCCTAGAACAACTGAAGGATATGCCAACACAATGTTACAAATTGCTGCATTAGAAAATCTTAAACCTGATACAACTTATACTATTGTTTATGATTTTAAAGATTATGATTTTGAAGGGTCAGGAACATTCAATATTGGTAATACTGCTTCTGGTAATACTAGCCAATTTTTATCTAATCCAAATATAAGTATGGATGGAATAAAAAATTTAATAGATGCAAGTTCAAATGGAATAGGAAGATATATAAGAACAATAAAAACAAAAAGTGAACCTGATTTCAGTACTGCCTCTATGTCTATGAGAAATTTTATTACATATAGAGTTGGTAGTATGGGTGGAGTTACATTTAGAATGACACTAATAGAGGGTGATTATACAACTCATCCAGAAGATATTAAGTTTCAACTTGGAGATGCTAAAGAACTTTGTTATAAATTTCACGATTGGAAAAGAGATGGAGAATATCCTGAAACTTCCAGTGGTCTTTATGTAAAAGTTAATAATGCACCAATAGATGAAGATATACCTATTATAAATAGTTTTACTGCAAATACAACTTATTGGACTAATAAAGGGGTTACACTTACTATATTAGCACAAGATAATTTTGGAGTAGATGATTTAATTTATTCATTTGATGGTGGAATTAATTGGACTAAAAATAATAATATCACAGTGTTTAAAAATGGAACTTATACAGCAGTTGTTAAAGATAAGGCTGGCAATGTAAGCACAACTAATCCAACTATAAATGTATCTAATATAGATATGATACCTCCAACACAACCATATATTCAATTAAGATATGATGATTTAAATGGAGATTTATATGATGGTAATTGGACTAATAGAAATATTTGTATAGATATAAAAACAACAGATAGCACTAATAAGTGTCCTAATGATATGGAGCCAGGATTTATAGATAAAGATACTGGAGAAGATATATCAGATAATAATAAAATAAGATTATACAGCAAAATATTATTTACCAGAAATAACAGTCAAATTTATGTTGGAAGATTTGGAAATATATCTGGAGTAGCAACAATATATTTTTATGATGCAAATGATACATATTTAGGATATGTTGATATGGCAGAAAATATAAAAGATAATATTGTTAATGTTCCAGTAAATACTGAATATGCAAGATTAGCAGATACAGTAACAGATATAACAAATTATTATATGATAGCAGAAAGTGATAGCATAGTTCCATATGAACCATATTATGTTGTTTATGATAATTTAAGTGGTATTAAAGGATGGTACTATAAAACTACACCGACAAGCGAAGATTATGTTGAAATAATTCCAGGAACTATTATTGATAAAAACTCTAATTTTAAATGGTATATTGTTACAAGAGATAATGCTGGTAATAATAGTATGGCAAAAGATATTGAAATAAAAATTGATATTGAAGCACCAATTAATCCAAGATTTGGATACACTAAAACAAATACATCCTTAACATTAACTGCTAGTGGAGTAGATGATTATAGTGGAATAAGGGGTTATAGTTTTAGTATCGACAATGGTCAAAACTGGACTGAAGAACAGGCATCTAATGTATATACATTTACTGATTTAAATGGAATGTATGATGCTGTTATTAAGGTAATAGATATGGCTGGGAATGAGGCAATTAGTGATTTCCAAGCAATCAATGTTGGAACAAGTAAAGACTTCCCAGTTATAACTAATATATCTGGAAATCCAACTGATTGGACTAAAGATGATGTTACTCTTATTATTACTGCTGCAATTGGAAGTGGTTCAGTACCAGGAACAACTATTACTGAATATTCATTTGATAATGGAAGAACTTGGTCAACAAATAATCAAAAATCATTTGCAGATAATACTTTAGTTCATATGATGGTTAAAGACAGTAATGGTAAAACATCAGAAACATATCTATCAGATATTATTAAAATAGATAAAATACCTCCAAGTTTAACAATACCAACTGAAGAAGTAACAATCTCAATCGGTGTTGATTATGACTTAACTAGAGGAGTTACTTATTATGATGATGAAAGTGGAATTGATGAAAACAGTTTAGTTATTAACCCATCAAGTACAATAGCACTTGGTATTGGAGAAAATACTATAAATTATACAATTTCAGATATAGTTGGAAACTCAACAACAAAAACAAGAGTAATTAATGTAGAAGGTCTAGTTCCTAGTGATGCTTTATATCCAAGAGATGATTTATATCCAGAAGATTTACCATATTCAAATAGTAAGTTGGAAAGATTTACACATAGGGAATTAGGGTACAAAACATATAAACAAATAAAAGGAGGTAGTCTTTAATGGGTACAGAAAATACTGAAACTTATACAGAGAATTTAAATCTGATTAAGCCTGGATTAGATGATAATTATGATATAAGAAAGATAAATCAGAATATGGATACTCTGGATACAGTTATTAAAGGGTTACAAGATGCAGTAACATCGATTAATAATACCCTTACAAGTATCCAAAGTAGCATTACTTCTATTGAAGGAGATATTCAAGGTATAAATACTAGTGTAAGTGGATTAACGACAAGAATGGGAACTGCTGAAGGCAAGATAACTACACTTGAAGATAATGCTATTACATTCGTTAAAACAGGCGAATATTAAAAGGAGGATATATTATGAATATATTAAAATTTAATAACTACGAGTATCGTAGGGGGGGGGGCGAAGTATCTAGTAACTTGGATACTTTCCCTTCTAAATCAAATAAGGAAGGAGGTATGGTGTTTTAATCATACCTTTATTCCTAATAATTGTGGTGGTCAATATGAGTAATTTTGTTGGTCAGTTCAAAGATAAAGATGGGAACATTTTATTTCCAGAAATTGCAGAGATTGGTACTTTTGGAGAAGGAGAATACATTAAGTTTGAAAATGGTTGGGCAATAGTTTTGCATAAGCAATCTTATACTGCTCAAACAAGTATAGGATTTGCAGGAGGGTTATATAGAAGTCCTTCATTTCCTATTGGAGACTTTCCATTTCCTTTCACTAAATTACCATTAATTGAAGTAACATCTCATAATACAAACGATGGATTATTATGGGGAAGTTGTTATAATGAAAGAACTTTAACATCATTCCCACGATATATCGTATATGCAGCAGAGAATAGCAATAAAAATTTTGTGTTATCGTGTTTGGCAATAGGGATGTGGAAATAGAATACCAAGTTATAATATACAATTATTATGACAAACAATAAAGGTTATTTACAGGATAAAGATGGTAATGCTTTGTATCCTAATGATTATGATAGTGGGTGGATAGCAATATCGCTTAATTCTGCACTTTTTAAAGAAACAGGTGCAACTTTTCCTTGTAGAGAAAGAAGAATAGGTAATATAGTTTATTTGCAAGGTCTCGCTTCAAGTTCAAGTGCTCCAAAAGATAGTACAGTAGGTTATGTTACTAACAAACCACCAAAAAAATTGTATTTTCCTTTAGGAACATCGATGGCAGAAGATGCGACAGGAAATAAAGCCAAAGTATTAACAATTGATACAGAAGGTAAAGTAGTTATTCACGGAAGTTCTATTACAGATGCGTGGGTTACATTTAGTGGAATATCTTATCCAGTAGATTAAAACATCAAAAAAACTAATATGAAAATATTAAAAATAAGTAATTTCGAGGGGGGGGGCAATCAATTTAAGTTTGATTGTTCTTCTCAAATCTTTATGGAAGGAGGAAATGTGTGTTAAACAGATTTTCTCTATAAATAAAGGTGGTATTCAATATGAGTAAGAATATTGGATATTTAGAAGATAAAAGTGGTAATACTTTATTACCAACAATAGTAAATACTATAACAAATTCTAATGGTACTGCTTTACAGTTATCAGATGGAACAATGATTTGTTATGGTAGTAAATCTTTTACTGTTACTTGCAATCAATCAGTTGGAAATATATTTTATACAGCACAAGTTAGTTTAGGAAATTATCCAGCAAACTTTATAGATACGCCAGTCTTAATGATAGGTGGTGGAACTGGTGCTTTAAATTATATTGAACATAATTATTCAGGTGGAAGCAGTTTAGGATATTGTTGGTTTTGGAACCCAACATCAAGACCACAGGCAACAATTAGAGTAGGGTTTCTAGCCATTGGTAAATGGAAGTAACACTTTAAACTTAAATTTGCAAAATTATGGCAAATTATAGAGGATATTTAAAAGATAAGAATGCTAATCAATTGAATGTAAATACTCAACCTTATGAAGTATTTTACGCAGAAGCAGTTAGTATGACTATTACTCCAGAAAAAAGTGGAATATTAGATATTTCATTTTATTGGAATGGGTGGTCATATGGTGGTACTGTTGCATTAGTAGATTTGGTTTGTACAAGTGGTGGTGCCACTCCTTTAATAACTCAACCTTGTGGAATACAAGGACAGGATACTATTTTAAGACAATTGAGTATTCGTGGGTTGTTTCAGGTTACAGGTGGAGTTACATATACTTTTACAAGGTCATTTCTTTCTGGTGGCAATGGTAGCACTCAACAACCAAAAGGAATAGCAATTCTTTATCGAAATTAGACACATATAAAAAAAATATGTTAAAATTTAAAAATTCTAGGGGGGGGGGAGTACATTGTAATTTTGTACTCTCATCTTCTCAATATAATCAGAGA